>Ga0310690_10002938_pt1 | contig 26644 bp, 23 predicted proteins | sample AusTroGonzalo_MG_2_FD_207661 | JGI IMG/M metagenome (GOLD analysis project Ga0310690, IMG submission 207661) | Bovine rumen microbial communities from tropical cattle in Woodstock, Queensland, Australia - Gonzalo_04 (v2) (version 2) | ecosystem: Host-associated > Mammals > Digestive system >...
CAGGAGCCTGAACTGATGTACAAACTGTTCTCGGGCGTTTGTTGCAGTATGGATGAATTGATAGAAACGCTTGGCTAATTGAAATCTTTTGCTTAACTTTGCAGCAGGATTAGAAGAAATGGCTGGAAAGTGTGGTGGGAGTTACTGTCCCGTCGCTTGACTGCAAATTTCATTTGCCAATGACAAACGAGAGCTTAAACATACCCAAGAACGAGACTTTTACATGGTTGCAGCCTGGAGCATGGCGTAAGCCTTGTATCGTGCATGTTACGATGGTGGCTAACTCACGGCAAGCTTTGTTTGGCAAGCTCAGTCATAATGGTTCTGAGGCGATTGTAGAAAAGACCTCGATTGGTTGGGCTCTCATCAATCAACAGCGCAGGTTACTGGAATTATGTCCTGAAATAAAGATTCTTGCCGACAAAGTGATGCCTGACCATCATCACATTGTGCTTCAGGTACAACGGACGATAGCCCGTAGTATCAGGGAGGTTGTACGAGGCTATATGCAAGGTTGTAAGGGAGAGGCACGTCGGCTGGGGTTCGTTGATAACCTCTACGATGGGCCACCGTTCTATCGAGTGCTGACTCACAAAGGGCAGCTGCATGCTATGATAGAATATGTGAAAGCCAACGCCGAGCGTGCTTGGCAGCGCAGACAGAATCCCGAGCTTTTTCGTATGCATCGCAAGACGGAAGTGTGTGGGTTGCAGTTCACTTCAATGGGTAACCACTTCTTATTGGATTGGCCTGACAGGCAACTGGTGGAGATGAGTAGAAGTGCCAGTGATGAGCAAATAGAGGAGCGGCTGAAATCGGTATTGGTGGCGGCTCATAATGGTGCAGTGACTTTTACGGCGGCGATTAGCAAAGGTGAACAGAAGATAGCAAGAACGGTGCGCGAACAAGGATACCCGCTGGTGGTACTACTGAACGAAGGGTTTCCGGCAGAAGGGTCAGATCAAGAGCGTTTCTACAAACCAGGCGGGACTTATTTTGAGGCTTGCTCAAAGGGTAAGTTGTTGCTAATGGAGCCAGATGAGGGGGCCTTTGTCAATTCTGTTGTAAAGACGGCTGTGGAAGAGACTTTACGTCGGAAGGCAGAAGCGAGGCACTATTGTTTTGCAGATATTCCTGTGACATCGCAGCGGTACAGGTTTGTAGCCTTGAATGAGATGGGGCGGATGTTGGTCGAGCGGTGACAAGGCGGGGGTGCGGATATAATCCGCATTAATGGACGGGACGTGTTTTGTTGGAATAATCCGCGTTAATAGGTGGGACACAAAAAACATTTGGAGAATCCAAAACTTTTGCTTAACTTTGCAGCATCAAAGAATGTAAGATATGCACGACGATGTAGAACCTTATGGAATCAATCCAATGAAACAGATAGAGGTCGTAGCAGCGATTATTCGCAAAGGAGATAAGATATTCGCCACTCAGCGAGGATATGGTGAGTGGCAGGACTGGTGGGAGTTCCCTGGTGGTAAGATGGAAGCTGGGGAAACACCGGAGGAAGCGCTGAAGCGGGAGATTCGCGAGGAGCTGTCGACGGAGATTAGCGTGGATGAGTTTCTTTGTACGGTGGAGTATGACTATCCGAAGTTGGCCAATGGCCGAGCCTGCTCACGCTCGGAAGACTCAAAACAGGTTTTGGTTTTCCCTCGCTCAACCGCAGCCTTTCACTTGACGATGCATTGCTACCTCTGCTCGCTGCTGACGGAGGAACTACACCTGAACGAACATGAAGCAGCACGCTGGCTCTCCAGAAACAAGTTGGAGAGCGTGCAGTGGCTTCCAGCGGATTTAGAAGTGGTGGAGAAGATAAAGGAATTGAGCTAACAATGGATAAACTCTCGAAACAGCAGCGGCACGCCAAGGCTGCGATTAAGCGAGAGCAGGGCGATGCTGGCATCAGCTCTGCCGAGCGTGAGCAGGCTCGGCGGCACGCCAACATGGCGGCGATTCGGTCGAAGGATACGAAGCCGGAGATGATTGTGCGGCGTGGGCTGTGGAGTAGGGGATTCCGATATCGTTTGAACTATAATCGGCTGCCTGGGCATCCGGACTTGGTGCTGAGGAAATACAGGACGTGCATCTTTGTGAATGGCTGCTTCTGGCATGGACACCACGTAGATTTACGATTTGACGATTTGCAATCTACGATTGAGAATAGTGCATGCTGTAAGATTCCGAAAACAAACAGGGAGTTCTGGGTGGCGAAGATTAGCAGGAACAAGGAGCGTGACAAGGAAGAGCAGCGCAGATTGGCTGAAATGGGCTGGCACTGCATCACGGTATGGGAGTGCGAGCTGAAGCCATCGAAACGTGAAGAGACGTTGGACTCAATCGCCTTCACGCTGAACCACATCTGGCTACAAGACCATCAGGCCATAGTCGTAGCATATCCGAAACAGGAAGAAGAGGGCATACAGATACCAATGGCAGCAGAAAATGAAACAGAATAGCAATCATATTATTGGATACCTTTTGGGATTGCTCATCTTTGTGATTGGCATTCCTGCTCTGATGTGGGTGGTATCTGGTCATGGATGTCCATACATCCCTGATTTCATAGTTTTATGTATAATAGGTGTGGTGCTCGCTGTCTGCGGCCTGGCACTCAGCATCTACAGCATTGTCTATATGCGTGTCGTTGGCAAAGGCAATCCTTTCGATGCTTACGGCCATGAGGTGGCCCCACGGACACGACATCTGATGACAAATGGCCCATACCGTTTTTGCCGTAATCCGATGCTTGTAGGTATCTACATCTACGATGCCGGCATTCTTGTTTGGCTATGGTCTCTATGGCCAATTTTGATAGTCCTTATAGAAGTCATTCTTCTTACCATGCAGGTCCGCAGCGAGGAAAAACGGTTGGAGCAAGACTTTGGTCAGGACTATATTGATTATAAGCAGCGAGTCAGTAGATATGGCTTTCATCTGATGTAATCCGGTTGGGATTGGCTTTGCCCATCCCATAGGCTGGCGCCAGCCATCCTACAAAGTGATCCCGCAGGAATTGGCTTCGCCTTTCCCATAGGCTGGCGCCAGCCATCCTACAAAGCAAAAAGGAGTCTTAAATACTTGAAAGCGAGCTTTCGTATTTAATTCTCCTTTTTCCTTCGTGATCCCGTTGGGATTCAAACCCAAGACCTTCAGAACCGGAATCTGACGCTCTATTCAGCTAAGCTACGGGACCTGCTTTTGTAAAACGTGTGCAAAGGTACTACAAAAAAGTGAAAAGTGAAAAGTGAAAAGTGAAAAGTTTGGGTAATTATGATTTGTTAACTGTGACTGTCTGTGCGCAAATAGATATCAAAAAGCAATAATTTGTGTCATTTTGCAAAAATATCCTCCTATTTTATTTGCAATTTAATATTTTATGTTTACCTTTGCACGCAAATTTGTAAACAACGATAAAATGAGCAAATTAATTAAACCCATAAACTACGAACGTCTGATAGATACTAAACAGACAGAACAGGGTATCAAACTGATTAAGGAATTCTTCCAGCAGAACCTCTCTACGGAGCTGAGGCTGCGTCGTGTGACAGCTCCTCTTTTCGTGTTGCAGGGCCTGGGTATCAACGACGATTTGAACGGTGTGGAGCGTGCTGTGACATTCCCCATCAAGGACTTGGATGATAAGCGTGCCGAGGTGGTTCATTCGCTGGCCAAGTGGAAGCGTCTGAACCTGGCTGAGAACCAGATAGAGCCTGGCTATGGCATATATACTGACATGAATGCCATCCGTGCTGACGAGGAGTTGGATAATCTACACTCGCTTTATGTGGATCAGTGGGACTGGGAGGCCGTCATTAGGAAGGAAGACCGTACGTTGGCTTTCCTCAAGGAAGTGGTGGAGCGTATCTATGCTGCCATTCGTCGTACGGAGTACCTGACATGTGAGACCTATCCGCAGCTGAAGCCTTTCCTGCCTGAGAAGATCAAGTTCATACATGCCGAGGAGCTGCTGAAGATGTATCCTGACAAAACGCCGAAGGAGCGTGAGGATGCCATCTGCGAGGCTTACGGCGCTGTATTTATTATAGGTATAGGTGGTGAGCTTGCCAACGGTGAGAAGCACGATGGTCGTGCTCCTGACTACGATGACTGGTCAACGGTGTCAGAGGATGGTCGTAAGGGCTTGAATGGTGACATTCTGATCTGGTACCCGGTGCTGGGCCGTTCGTTCGAGCTTTCATCGATGGGTATCCGTGTAGACAAGGAGTCGCTGCTTCGCCAGTTGAAGATTGAGCATAAGGAGGAGCGTCAGCAACTCTATTTCCACCAGCAGTTGCTGAACGACAAGCTGCCGCTGTCTATTGGTGGTGGTATCGGTCAGAGCCGCCTCTGCATGGTGTTGCTGCACAAGGCTCACATCGGCGAGATTCAGGCAAGTATCTGGCCTGAGGACATGCGTCGTGAATGCAAGGCAATGGGAATGCCGCTGCTTTAAATATTAAAGATACGGGAAACATTGGCGTTGGTCTTTTCGGCCAACGCTTTTTCGTTGATACCGTAGGACTCTGCCAACTTCTGCAAGACAAATTGGGTGTAGGCCGGCTCATTGCGTTTGCCACGCATTGGCACAGGTGCCATATAAGGGGCATCGGTTTCGATGACGATGCGGTCTAAAGGTACTACCTTGGGCAATACTTCTGGCAGGTGTGACTTCTTGAAAGTCAAGACGCCGCCAATGCCCAGTACGAAGCGGTCGAACTGTAGCAGTTGCTGGGCTTCAATCTCATTGCCGGTGAAACAGTGAAAGACGCCACCCGGCAGTTCCCTTTCGTACTTTTTTAGAATGGCGACCAGTTCGTTTTGCGCCTTACGGCAGTGAATCATCAGCGGCAGCTGTGTTTCCACTGACCAGCGTACCTGCTCTTCGAAACACTCCATCTGCTCTTTCTCAAACTCGCGGCTCCAATAGAAGTCGAGGCCGACTTCACCAATAGCGATGGGAGCCTCACCTCCCGCTCTCTCCGACTGGGGAGGGAGCTTTAATAGGGCATGGATGGCGGAGAGCTGTTGGGGCCAGTCGCTGCGGACTTCTTCGGGATGTAGGCCCACCATTGGATAGAGATAGTCAGGGTACTGGCTACAGAGCTTTATGATGCGCTCTGACGATGGGAGGTCGATGGCAGGCACCATCACCTTACAAACGCCAGCCACACGGGCTCTTGTAATCACCGCTTCGCGATCTTCGTTGAATTCTTCGCCATCAATGTGGCAATGCGTATCAATCCATTCCATCCACTATCCACCTTTAACTATCCACCTTTAACTATCCACCTTTAACATTACTTCCTGCGCTTCATCATCTCATCGGTGTAGTCGAGGAGCATTTGTTTGCGTTCTTCACTGACGCTAACCTTTGCCAAGTACTTGCGGCATTCGTCGAAGTAGAAGTTGATTTTCTGCTCGCAGAGCTGGCGGATGCCAATCTGATCGTAGAGTGCAGTAACGGCAGCAACCTTTTCCTCACGGTCGAAGTCGGTGGCGGCAATCCACTGCATCAGCTCCTGGCGCTGTTGGGGATTGGCACGGTTGACGGCGTTGATGAGCATATAGGTCTTTTTGTTTGAGGTGATGTCGCCACCAATGGCTTTACCGAAGACAGCGGGGTCGCCGTAGACGTCGAGCAGGTCGTCCTGCAACTGGAAAGCCAGACCCAATTGCTCGCCAAACTTATAGAGGTTGTCAATGTCTTGAGCGGGAGCATCGGCGAGAATGGCGCCAATCTTCACGGCGCAAGCTAAGAGTACGCTGGTTTTCAGACGTATCATCTCAATGTACTCCTCCTCAGTAACGTCGTTGCGTGTCTCAAACGACATGTCGTATTCCTGTCCTTCGCCACTCTCCAGAGCCGTTTCTGTGAAGACGTCAAGCACAGCCTGCAGGTGTCGGCTGTCGCAATGCTGCATGCGCTGATAGGCCAGTACCAACATGGAGTCACCGCTGAGGATGGCTTTATTAGCGTCCCACTTCTTATGTACGGTATCATGACCGCGACGCATGTCGGCATTATCCATCAAGTCATCGTGCAGCAGCGTGTAGTTATGGTAGGTCTCCAGTCCTATTGCCGGCATGAGGATGCTTTCAGGTTTTTCCTTGTATAGGTTGTAGGCCAGAAGCATCAGAACTGGCCTGATACGTTTGCCGCCGATTGACAGTACGTATTCGATTGGTTCATACAGCGACGCTGGTTGGCGGTCGTAGCTCTGTTGGTCAATAAACTGGTTGACCTTTTGTAGGATTTCACTTGATGTGTACATATTTGGCGTATATTTCTTTCTTACAATTTAAAGACGATGGGAATGCAAACCTGGGTGCGGCAGGGCTTGTCGTACATCTGCCCAGGCTTCCATGGCGGCATGAGTTTCATCACTCTCATGGCTTCTCGGTCAAGGCTGTTGTCGACGTGGTTCAACAGACAGATGTCGCTGATGCTGCCATCCTTGTTGACAATGAATTGGGCCAAGACCTTGCCTTGTATGCCACGACGTTCAGCCGAGATGGGATATTTCAAGTTCTTTGTCAGCCATTTCATCAGTTCGGTGGCGCCGCCAGGAAACTCCGGTAGTTGCTCCACCACTCGGAAGTTCAGCGGGTTCTGTTCCATGTCGACGACTGTTGGCTTTTCAGGGTCTTCGGCTTCTTCTACGGTCTTTAGCTCCACGTCGTTCTCGGGAGGGGCAATGTCGTCCTTCAGTTCCACCTCAGGATCTTCTTCCACCACATTCAGCTTTTCAGCCGACTGCGGCTGTTCCCTGACCTGTTCCTTGATGAGTGGTATGCGCTCCTCTTCCTTGAGAGCTTCCAGGTCTATCTCCTTGACAATGTTCTCAAGAGTCTCGGCATCGTATTCGTCGCCGCTGGAAGTATAGTCATATTCCAAAGCCACGAACAACATGGCCAGCACCAAAATGACTCCGAGAAGGAATCCCTGAGTCTGCCGGTTTTCAAGGTTGGCTTTCGAACTTTTCTTTACTTCCATAATAATTTTAGCCTGTCTCCGTTATAATATAACAGAATGGCGCTGCAAAGGTAAGAAATAATTCACAATTTACAATTTGCAATTCACAATTATTTCGTAACTTTGTGCGCGAATTGAGAATATTTAGATGAAGAGACACTTGACAGCAGCCCTATTAGCGATACTTGCACTCCCCATCGAGGCGCAGGAAAGCCGAACTGTATACAACTTTCTCCGGCTGCCGGTGAGTGCCCATGTGGCTGCATTGGGTGGTGATAACATAACGCTGGTTGAGGACGATGCCACACTCATTTTCCATAATCCTGCTCTTATCAATAATGTGACAGACCGTACGCTGAACCTGAACTTCATGACCTATATGGAGGGTTCCACTACTGCCAGTGCCTCTTTTGTAAGGGCTGCCGGTGAGTTAGGAACATGGGGTGTCACTGGTCAGTTTATGAATTACGGTACGATGAAGGAAACGACAGCCACAGGTCAGCAGACGGGAGAGTTTTCGGCTAAGGACATTGCCGTTGGCGGTTCGTTTGCCTATTCGCTGAGTGAACGGTTTACGGGCGGTATTTCGGCCAAATTCATTGCCAGCTATTTAGGACAGTATCATTCGTTGGCTGCGGGTGTGGACTTGGGCATTAACTACTATCACGCAGAAAGTGAACTGTCTGTGTCGGCTGTGGCTCGCAATCTGGGAGGTCAGTTGTCGGCCTACGAGGATGATTTCGAGCGCATGCCCTTGGACTTACAGGTAGGCTTCACTAAGCGACTGTTGAGTTCACCGCTGCGTATATCGGCTTCGCTTGTCCGTCTGAATGACTGGGAATACGGTTTTGGTAAGCATATCGTCATAGGTGCCGATATCATTTTGTCGCCTCAGTTCTATATTGCTGCCGGCTATAACGGCATGCGTGCCTCGGAAATGAAAATCAGCGAGAATGACGGTGCCAGTGCCCATGGTGCCGGTCTCAGTCTTGGCGGTGGTCTGCAGTTGCAGCGTCTGAAGCTCAATGTGGCCTACGCTAAATATCATGTTACGACATCATCTATACTCATTAACCTCAGTTATGCCTTATGAAGAAAATTACAATAGCTATTGATGGCCATTCGTCGTGCGGCAAAAGTACGATGGCCAAAGACCTGGCTCGCCGTGTGGGCTATATATATGTTGACACAGGCGCCATGTATCGTTCTGTTACCCTCTATGCCCTGCGCAACCAACTGTTCCGCGAAGACGGTACCATCCTTACCGATGAGTTGCAGCAGCAAATGGAGAACATCCATATTTCGTTTCAGCTGAATCCGGAAACGGGACGTCCTGACACCTATCTTAATGGTGAGTGTGTAGAGCAGCTGATTCGTTCGCTCGAAGTGTCCAGCCATGTCTCACCCATAGCTGCCCTCGGCTTTGTACGCGAGGCCATGGTGGCCCAGCAGCAGGAGATGGGGCAGGGTGGAGGTGTCGTCATGGACGGACGTGACATTGGCACCGTAGTATTCCCTGATGCCGAACTGAAGATCTTTGTGACGGCATCAGCAGAAGTGCGTGCTCAGCGTCGGTATGATGAGCTGAAAGAAAAAGGTATGCCGGCAGATTATGCCGACATACTCAAGAATGTTCAGGAGCGTGACTATATCGACTCCCATCGCGAGGTGTCTCCCTTGCGTCAGGCTCCAGATGCCTTGCTATTGGATAATTCCACAATGACCATTGCCGAACAGAACGAGTGGCTGATGCAGCGCTTCAACGAAGCTGTTCAGCATTGAGGTAACACTACATGGTTACCTCAATGCGATGATGGCCGGCGGAGTAGGGGATAACGGTACCCTCGATGGGTGAACCGTCGAGCACTATTTGCTTAACGCCTTTCTGTTGTCCGTTGGGATGAATGGTGATGTCGTACTCGGCATCACGGAAACGACGTGTGACGGTATAGTCACCTGCAGTCTCGGGCAGACAGGGATCAATACGAATACCATCGTAGTCAGGCTTGATGCCAAGGATAAACTCTGAAACGGTGTACCACATCCAGGCAGCCGTACCCGTCAGCCACGAGTTCTTGCCTTCACCAGGACGGAAGGCATCCTTACCAGCTACCATTTGGCAGTTCACGTAAGGCTCCACCTTGTGCAGGGTCTGGTACTTCTCCTCAACGTATGAAGGCAGAATCTTGGCGTAGTGGCTCCAGGCATCATTGCCTCGGCCAGCGATACACTCACCGATGATGACCCAAGGATTGTTGTGGCAGAAGATACCGGCGTTCTCCTTATAGCCTTCGGGATAGCTGGAAATCTCACCGTATTCGTAAATATACTTGGTGAAGGCGGGATTATTGAGTACCATACCGTGTTCGCACTCCAGATATTTCTTGCAGGAGTCGAGAGACTTGGCTACCATACCGTCTTCAGCGCCAATCTCAGCCATCGTACACCAGCCCTGTGACTCAATGAAGATCTTGGCCTCCTCACATTCGTTAGAGCCAATCTTCCGTCCATAGAAGTCGTAGGCACGGAGATACCACTCGCCATCCCAGCCATGCTTCTTCACTGCCTCAATCATGGCATCGACAGCCTTTTGCATGCGTTCAGCTTCATCGTGCTTTCCGATTTTCTCGCAAAGCGCCACGTATTCCTTGCCAGTGACCACGAAGAGTCCTGCAATCATGAGCGATTCAGCCTTCGTGCCTTCGCTGACGTTCTCAGTAGTCTGGAAGCTCTCATTGGGATCCCACGAGAAGCAGTTGAGGTTCAGGCAGTCGTTCCAGTCGGCACGTCCGATAAGCGGCAGCATGTGAGGTCCGAGGTTATTGATAACGTGGTTGAGTGATATCTTCAGGTGTTCAAAGAGCGTCACCTCTGTACCAGGCTGGTTGTCGAAGGGTACCATCTCGTCGAGTATGGAGAAGTCGCCTGTCTCTTTAATATAGGCCACAGTACCGAAGATGAGCCAGCAGGGGTCGTCGTTGAAGCCACCGCCAATGTCGTTGTTGCCGCGCTTGGTCAGAGGCTGGTACTGGTGGTAGCAACCACCATCGGGGAACTGTGTCGAGGCGATGTCGATGATACGCTGACGGGCACGAGGTGGAATCTGGTGCACGAAGCCGACGAGGTCCTGATTCGAGTCACGGAATCCCATGCCACGGCCTACGCCACTTTCGAAGAACGAAGCTGAGCGTGAGAAGTTAAAGGTGACCATGCATTGGTACTGGTTCCAAATGTTCACCATGCGATCGAGCTTGTCGTTGCCTGTTTGCACCTTATATATATTAAGGAGCGCATCCCAGTAGGCGTTCAATTCTGCGAAGGCCTTGTCTACCTTCTCTGTGGTGTCGAGCTCGGCAATCAGGGCGTGGGCCTTCTCCTTGTTAATCACCTGAAGACTCTCAAACTTCTTGTCCTGCTCGTTTTCGATATAGCCAAGGAGGAATACGAAGTCTTTTGACTCGCCTGGAGCTAACGTCACCTCAATATAGTGTGAGGCAATGGGGCTCCAGCCATGGGCATGGCTGTTGCGTGGCTTGCCTTCCATTACGGCATCGGGGTTGGAAAACTCATTGTAGAGGCCTACGAAGGTCTCGCGGTCGGTATCAAAGCCCTGGATCTCGGTGTTTACGTGATAGAAAGCATAGTGGTTACGACGCTCACGATACTCGGTCTTGTGGTAAATCGTCGAACCCTCAATCTCCACCTCACCAGTCGAGAAGTTACGCTGGAAGTTTTCCATATCGGTAGCTGCGTTCCAAAGACACCACTCCTCGAACGAGAAGAGTTTCAGGGACTTGGTCTCAGCAGACTCATTCTTCAGCGTCAGTTTTTGTACTTCGGCCCATTTCTTCAAAGGAACGAAGAAGAGCACGCTGGCCTCTACACCATTCTTTTTACCAGTAATACGGGTATAGCTCATACCATGACGGCACTCATAGAAGTCGAGTGGTGTTTTACAGGGCTTCCAGCCTGGATTCCACACCGTGTCGCCATCCTTGATATAAAAATACCTTCCGCCATTGTCCATCGGCACGTTATTATAGCGATAGCGGGTAATGCGGCGGAACTTGGCATCCTTATAGAAACTGTAGCCTCCAGCCGTGTTAGAAATAAGCGAGAAAAAGTCCTCGTTGCCTAAATAGTTGATCCAAGGCCAAGGGGTCTTGGGGTCAGTGATGACATACTCGCGATGCTCATCGTCAAAGTGTCCGTAACGTTTTTGTTGTTCCATAGTCAGTATGCGTATAAATCTTGTTAATTGTTTCCGATTGCAAAAGTAACTCAAATTTATGGAACTACCAAATAAAATCGTTAAAGTTTCATATTTTCATCAAGTGTAGTAGGAACTAGTCAAGAAAAGTTGTTACCTTTGCAGGTAGTGTTCCACTAAAACTGTATAGTAAGATGAAACCAGTATTCATATTCTTAATGTCTTTATTGAGCATGACAATGAATGGACAGACATATACGTCGTTATGGAAACAGGCTGATGAGGCAGAGAAGAAAGATCTGCCTCGGACGCAGTATGAAGTACTGATGAAGATTGTCGACAAGGCCCAGAAAGAGGGCCAGTATGGACAATTGATGGCTGCAGAACTGGCTGGCAGCCGTGTCATGACTGCCATCGCACCCGATTCGTTGCAGCCTGCCGTCGATCGTATGGAGGATCGCTATCGTCAGACTACTGACAAGGTGCTGTCTACTGTCTATGCCGTGGTGCTGCATAGGATCTATGAGGACAATAGTCAGTTAGAGAAAAAGGATGACCTGACGGTGACACTTGATGATGATATCTGTAGTCGGCTGGCCGCAGTGAAAGCTGCCGATTACAACCCTCTGACGGTTAGTGGTACCGATAGCCGCTGGTTTGACGACGACATGCTGAGTGTGGTGGGCTATGAGCTGAATGACTTCCGCACGCTGAACACCTACTATAATAAGGTGGGCAACCGATTGGCTTCGCTGATGACAGCCTTGGAACTGGCTCGTCAGGAGCGTCCCAAAGGGAATGTGAAGATGAGCGGTAAAGCGCCCTACCTCGAAACATTGGACTCGCTCATCGAACGCTATGGCGATTTGCCGGAATGTGGTGAGGTGGCCATCGAGCGTTATAACTACATGACCGATCATACCGATGCGAAGCCGGAAGTGCTGTGGCAGTATCTGGAGCAGGCATTGGGCCGTTGGGGGAAGTATGGTCGTATGAATGAGCTACGGAATGCCCAGACCAACTTGATAACCCCTCAGTTTATTGCTAAATTCGAGGATCGGGTTACTATTCCTGGACAGGAACAGTGGGTGAAGCTCACGTGGCTGAGACATATCGATAAACTGTCATATCGTGTCTATCACGTCAAGGTAAGCGGTAATACCGACCTGAATCCAGAGGATGATAAGGACTATAGGAAACTGAAGTCGCAGATGGCGAAGACTCCCGAGATATCGGAGACGCTGACTTTTACTGGTCATCAGGCTTACGAGAATTTTGAAGACTCCTTCTTGTTGCCAGGGCTTCCCGTTGGCGTATATCTGATAGAGATGGAGTCCGAGCCAACTTCCATGGTGTCGCGCCGCCTCTACTTTGTCAGCGATGTGCGGACGATGGTGGAAATGCTGCCTGACAATAAACAGCGCTATGTGGTGGTCAATGCCACCGATGGACAGCCCCTGAAGGGAGCCACCATCGAACTGAAAGGCTATGTGGGTGGACGTAGCGACCAGCTTATCACTCTGAAGACCGATGACAAGGGTGAGGTCATTTATCAGTATGAGAGATACCGTCCGTCACGCATCTGTGCCTATACATCGACGGACAAAGCCTGTCCATGGATGAACGCCTACAACAACTTCTACTATTACGAAGGCAACCAGCACACTACACAGACTCAGGTGTTCACCGACCGTGCCATCTATCGTCCAGGACAGACGGTGCATGTGGCTGCCATCCACTACGAGGTGAACGAGGGCTTTAAGCATAAAGTGTTGGAAGACCAACAGTTAAAGTTCCAGCTCCTCGATGCCAATGGTAAAGAATTAGCTGTGCAAACGGTGCTGACAGATAAATATGGAACTTGCGCTACAGATTTCACACTGCCCACTAACGGTCTTACGGGCATATTCCATATAGACTGTCAGTATGGTGGTTGCAGTTTCCGCGTGGAAGAATACAAGCGACCGACGTTCGAAGTGAAGTTCGATGAGGTGAAAGAGAACTATCAGGACGGCGACACTTTGGACGTCAAGGCAACAGCTCGTTCCTATGCTGGTGTTCCTGTGCAGGAAGCCAAGGTGAAATATAAGGTGGTGCGCCGTCGTTCATTCTGGTGGTTGAGCTGGTGTCGCTCCTACTATTGGGATGACTATGATGCTGTCATCGGTTCGTCTTCTGAAGAAGAGATGGTAGCTGAGGGCGAGGTAGTAACTGACAACGACGGCACGTTCACCATCAAGATGCCGATGGTGTTGCCTAAGACTGACTACCCTATGTTCTATAACTTTGTCTGTTCGGCTGATGTGACTGATCAGGCAGGTGAAACCCATCAAAGCCAGCTCTCATTACCGCTTGGCAATCGTAATACGGTACTCACCATCGACATGCCAGGACAGATACGTGACGACCAGATGCCGAAGGTGAAACTCCATCTGCGTAATGCAGCTGGCAACGATATTGATGCCCAGGCCAAGTATCGTATTAATGACGGTAAGTGGCAGACGGTCGGTACGAACACTTCATTCGAACTGCCTAAACTGAAGAGCGGAAGACACACGTTGGAGGCTATATGTCAGGGAGATACCCTGAAACATGACTTCGTGCTGTTCTCACTCGACGACAAGCGGCCTGTTACCAAAACCGACGACTGGTTTTACCAATCGGATCATCAGTTCCCCAACGATGGTAGCCCAGTTACCATTCAGGTTGGTTCTTCGGCTCAGGACGTGCACATGGTCTATAGCGTCATCAGTGGCGAACGCATTCTTGAGAGTGGTGCTGTGGAGCGCTCCAACGAACTGTACAACCGCAAGTGGACCTACAAGGAGGAATATGGTAATGGCCTGCTGCTCACCTTTGCCTGGGTGAAGCAGGGTAAGTACTACACACATACCGCCACTATCCAGCGCCCACTGCCCGACAAGAAGTTGAAGTTGCAGTGGCAGACCTTCCGTGACAAGCTGACACCAGGCCAGCAGGAGGAATGGAGCCTGACGGTGAAGACAGGGGATGGGACTTCTCCTGCTGATGCCCAGCTCATGGCTACGCTTTACGACAAGAGCCTTGACCAGATAAAAGCTCATAGTTGGTCGTTCGTCCCCTGGCAGAATATTCCTTTGCCCAGCACCTACTGGAGCACTGGCTCTTGGGGCAACCTTCGTTTCAGCTGTTTCAAGCGGGAAAACAAATTATCTGTGCCTGCCATTAGCTTCACGCACTTTGATGAGTCGTTGTTCCCCAAGTGGTGGATGGGTTATGGGAGACGTCTTGGAAGTGTCAGGGTGAGAGGCAAAGCGCTGGCAGCAAGAAGCCTTGGTGCTGGTCTCCCAGTTGCGGAAGAAGCACTTGTATTGAAAGAGGTTGCTGTCATGAAAGAATATGATGGCCTTGCAACGAATTCAGTAGACGAGGCCTTGCAAGGCAGGATTGGAGGGCTTGACATCGTTGAGAATGGTGGCGACCTCCGTTCTGAATCTGCAAAGATGCGCCTAAAGGGTACGGAACAGGAGGACATACCCGAAATCATGCTGCGTGAGAACCTACAGGAGACAGCTTTCTTCTATCCTCAGCTGCAAACGGATGCCGATGGAGTAGTGACGCTGAAGTTTACCCTGCCCGAGAGTCTGACAACATGGCACTTCATGGGACTGGCTCACACCACCGACCTCTGCTATGGCTCACTTGAAGGTGAAGCTGTGGCCAAGAAAGACCTGATGGTGCAGCCTAACATGCCGCGTTTCGTTCGTGAGGGCGATCAGGCAACAATCTCGTCCCGTATCGTCAACACCAGCGACAAAGACCTAAACGGTACTGCCTACCTGACACTTACAGACCCAGAGACGGAAAAGACCGTCTATACACAGAAGGTAGCGTTTACGGTGAAAGCAGGCGAGACTACCAGCGTCATGTTCAATGTCCAAGGCTCACAGCTCAAAGAATCACTCCTCGTAGCCAAGGTGATGGCTACTACTGAGCAGTTCAGTGATGGTGAACAGCACTACCTGCCCATTCTGCCTAACCGTGAGCGTGTCACAGTGACCTATCCGTTCACCCAGAATGAGCCGGGCACGAAGACCATTGACCTCACGAAGCTGGTGCCAGTGAATGTGAAGGATGCTAAGATGACCTTTGAATATACCAACAATCCTGCCTGGCTGATGATTCAAGCATTGCCCGCCATTGGCCATCCGAACGACGACTGCGCCATCTGTCAGTCTGCTTCGCTCTATGCCAACAGAATAGGTAAGCATATTGTTGACCAGGTGCCGCAGTCTAAGACGGTGTTTGAGCAGTGGAAAAGGGAACAAGGAAACGAAACTTCCCTACACAGCCAGCTTCAGAAGAATCAGGAACTGAAGGACCTCGTACTCAACGAAACACCTTGGGTGGCTGATGCTGATCGTGAGACAGAGCAGCGCCAGAGACTGGCCGACTTCTTCGACGAGAACCTGATGCAGCAGCGCCTGCAGTCTGCCCTCGACAAGCTTGGCAAACTGCAGCGTGGCGATGGCTCGTGGAGTTGGTGGCCCGAAATGCCAGGCTCTACCTATATGACTCTTTCTGTGGCCGAGATGATGGTGCGCCAGAACACCATGTTGGGTGAACAGACAGATACCAAGCAGATGCTCAAGGGTGCCTTTAAGTTCCTTGGTAAGGAAATGGTGGAGCTGGTAAAGGAGATGAAGAAGCAGGAGAAGAAGGGCTTCAAGCAGTACTTCCCCGGCAATACGGCATTGGAATGGCTCTACATCTGCAAACTTGACGGACGTACATTGCCTGCTGACGTACAACAGGCTAACGAGTATCTCATCAAACTGCTCAAGAAAGAGACGAAGAACCAGACCATTTACCAGAAAGCTGTATCGGCCATCATCCTTGACTCTCCAACGTATATCAAGAGCCTGAAGGAGTACACGGTCTACAAAGAGGAAATGGGACGCTATTATGATACACCTCGTGCCGGCTACTCTTGGCGTGACTATCGCATCCCCACTCAGGTAGCTGCCATCGAGGCCATCCAGCGCTTGACTCCCGATGACCAGCAGACGCTCGATGAAATGCGCCGCTGGCTGTTGCAAGAGAAACGTACCCAGGCTTGGGACACCCCCATCAACAGCGTTGATGCTGTGTATGCCTTTATGGGGCCTATGAGTCCTATGGGCCCAATGGGGCGCCTTATGAGCCCCATGAGTTTGACCCTCTTAAAGCTTGACGCTAAGCCTATCGAGACACCGAAAGCCACAGCAGGTATCGGCTATGTGAAGACCGCCCAGCCCTATCAGGGTGAGAAGACTTTCACAGCCGAGAAGACCAGCGAGGGCACCTCGTGGGGTGCCGTCTATGCCCAGTTCATGCAGACCGCTAATGAAATCAAGGACCAGGCCAGTGGTGTCAGTGTGAAGCGTGAACTGCTGACAGTTGACGGTCAGGCATTGAAGTCTGCGAAGGTCGGTGACCGTATAAAGGTACGCCTGACCATCACCTCTGAGCGCGACCTCGATTTCGTGCAGCTGCAGGACAAGCGTGCCGCCTGCATGGAACCAGTCAAACAACTCAGTGGCTACAACTGGCGTGGCGGCTATTACTCTACGCCTCGCGACAACGTAACGAACTATTACTTCGACCGTCTGCCTAAGGGCAAGCGTGTCATCGAGACTGAATACTTTATTGATCGTGCCGGACAGTACGAGACAGGTACCTGCACCATACAGTGTGCCTACGCCTCGGAGTATCGTGGTACTACTCACTCACAAACAATCAAGGTAGAATGAGAAAAGCATTATTCTTTATTTTTTGTTCATTGTCGTTTTGTCCCGTTGGGGCGCAGAAGCTGACTATTGACAAACAGACGATAGATATAGGCCGAACGGGTTATGAGGTACCTGTGACGGCAACCTTTGAGTTGAAGAACAGTGGCTCGCGAAAACTCACCATTCAGGATGTGAAGCCTGACTGCAATTGTACGAAGGTGGAGTTTCCGAAAGGTGAGATAGAGGCTGGTGACAAGTTCACCATCCGTATGACCTATGATTCCCGCATGCTGGGACACTTCTACAAGCAGGCTGCCATCGTGTCGAATGCTTCAAAAGAACCTGTCTATATTACGATGAAGGGCATGGTTCTGGCAGGGCTGATGGATTATAGTGGCAACTACCCTTACGACTTCAACTTGCTGCTCAGCAAGGCCAACGAACTGGAGTTCGACAATGTGAAGAAGGGTGAACAGCGTACCTTTGAGATGGGCATCATGAACAACAGCAGTAACACCATCATGCAACCCAACATTCTGCACCTGCCGCCCTACCTTTCGGCACAGTCCTTCCCTGAGCGCTTAGAGCCTGGTCATAGCGGCAAGATCGTCTTCACGCTGAACTCTGACAAGATTCACGACTATGGCCTGACACAGACCACAGTCTATCTGGCTCAGCAGTTAGGTGAGAAGGTGAACAGCGAGACGGAGATAGGTGTTACGGCTGTACTTCTGCCTCCTGTACATCAGGTGGAGAATGCTCCCCAGTTGGTGCTCTCCGACTCCGTACTGGTGCTTGACTTTGGCGGCAAGGCAAAGAAATCAGGCGAAATTGTTCTGGCCAACGCAGGTAAGACACAGCTCGACATCTCCTCGTTGCAGATGTTTACCCGAGGCCTGAAAGTGACGCTTGGCAAGACGCATCTGCCACCGTCAGCGTCTACAAAACTGAAGATCACAGGCGAGGCTGAGGAACTGAAGAAAGTCCGTACTGCTCCCCGTGTGCTCATGATTACCAACGACCCCAAGCAGGCCAAGGTCGTTATTACCATTAATAGTATCTTATAACTCCCTCTAAAATATGGAACATCCCGAGAATAGTGCTGAGTTCGCTGGATTGCAGGTCAACAGTGGCGTCGAACAGCAAAGCATCATCAATCCCTACCTGAATCGTAACCGATTCCGTCGTCGCGAACTCTCTGTCAACGATATGGTCGAGGGCATCGTGAAGGGCGATGTCACCATCCTGTCGCAGGCTGTGACCCTCATTGAGAGCGTCAACCCTGACCATCAGGCAAAGGCGCAGGAGGTTATTAACCGCTGCTTGCCCTATAGTGGCCGTTCTGTCCGAGTAGGCATCAGCGGCGTGCCTGGTGCAGGTAAGTCAACCTCTATCGACGAGTTTGGTATTCACGTGCTGAATGAACATGGCGGTAAACTGGCTGTGTTGGCCATTGACCCCTCCAGTGAGCGTACTAAGGGTAGCATCCTCGGCGATAAGACGCGTATGGAGAAGCTGGCGCAGCACCCTGCCTCGTTCATTCGTCCCAGCCCGTCGGCAGGCTCTCTTGGTGGTGTGGCCCGCAAGACACGTGAGACCATCATCCTCTGTGAGGCAGCAGGTTTCGACAAGATTTTTGTCGAGACGGTTGGAGTTGGACAGAGCGAGACGGCTTGCCACTCGATGGTCGACTTCTTTCTGCTCATTCAGGTGGCTGGTACTGGCGACGAACTGCAAGGCATCAAGCGCGGTATCATGGAAATCTCTGACGGTATTGTCATTAACAAATGCGATGGCGACAACGTCGACCGCTGTCAGATGGCAGCTACCAACTTCCGCAACGCCCTCCACTTCTTCCCCATGCCCGAAAGTGGCTGGTTGCCTAAGGTGCTCTGCTACAGTGGCTTCTATGGTACGGGCGTTAAGGAGATTTGGGACATGATCTACGAGTATGTGGACTTCGTCAAGGCCAATGGCTACTTCGACTATCGGCGTAACGAGCAGGCCAAGTACTGGATGTACGAAAGCATCAACGAGCACCTGAAGTCCTCGTTCTATAATAATAAGGTAGTGAAAGAGCAGCTGCTGGCAGCCGAACAAACGGTTCTTGCTGGACAGAAGACCAGCTTCGTGGCTGCTCAGGATCTGCTCGACCTTTACTTTAAAAGCCTATAGTCCCCATGAGTCCCCTAAGTCTCATAGGCCCCATGAGCCCTATAGGCCCTATAAGCCCCATCAAACTATGACCATCGAAATTGACAACGGAAGTGGCTTCTGCTTTGGCGTGACCACCGCCATTAAGAAAGCAGAAGAGGAGCTGGCCAAAGGCGGCATCCTCTATTGCCTGGGCGATATCGTACACAACGGCATGGAGTGTGAGCGCCTGAAGCAGATGGGACTCATCACCATCAACCACGATGAGATGGCCCGTCTGCATCATGTCAAGGTACTGCTTCGTGCCCATGGCGAGCCCCCTGAAACTTACGAGCTGGCCCGTCGTAACAACATCGAAATCATCGATGCCACCTGTCCCGTTGTGTTACAGTTGCAGAAAAGGATAAAGTCGCAATACGAAACCCCTTCCAACCTCCCTCAGTCGGGAGAGGCTGGGAGAGGGCTTGTCATCTTCGGTAAGAAAGGTCATGCGGAGGTTCTCGGCTTGGTAGGCCAGACGCAGGGCACGGCCATTGTCATCGAGAGTTACGACGAGGTAAAGAAGCTTGACCTTACGCGCGATATCTATCTATATAGCCAGACCACCAAGTCACTCGACGAGTTCCATCGTATCATCGAATACATCCAGGAACACATCAGTCCTGCGGCCACTTTCAAGAGCTTCGACACCATCTGTCGCTCTGTGGCCAACCGCATGCCTAACATCTCGCAGTTCGCCTCGCGACATGATCTCATCCTCTTCGTCTGTGGCCGTAAGAGTTCCAATGGCAAGGTGCTGTTCTGCGAGTGTCAGCGCGTCAATCCCAATACCCATCTTGTAGAAGGTCCTGACGAGATTGACCCTTCTTGGCTTCAGGGTGTCGAGACCATCGGTATCTGTGGTGCCACCTCCACCCCCAAGTGGCTCATGGAACAATGCCGCGATGCCATCAATCTGCTATGCAAATAACAAGCTATCTCCTTTGTAACGGAAAAAAACTGTGAGAAAGTTTGGAAATGTCAGGAATAGTTTGTATCTTTGTGGCCAGTATGCGACACGAAGTCGTAAATGTGATAGTTCATTAATAACTAACTCCATAAAACTGAAGAAGACTATGAAGAAATTTCTACTTATCTTGGCGGCTATGGCCGTTGTTGGTGGACAAAGTAGTTTTGCCCAGACCAAGGTTCTTAAGCTCTCGGCTGAGACCAGTAAGTTGAATGTGGCACAGGGCAGCGGCGAGGAACAGGATGTGCAGTTGTCACGCTATCTCTTTGCCGGCTACAACACCCTTTGCCTACCTATTTCGGTGAGTGCAGAACAGCTGAAAGAGCAGCTTCCCGGCATCAAGCTGGAACGCTTAGGTGCCATTCGTCAGGAGGGCTCTACGCTCTGCCTCTATTTCGTCGACTGCACCAGTGAGGGTGTTGAGGCTGGTATGCCTTACCTGATCTATTCTCCTCAGAAGAAGTATCTGAGCGTGAAAAGTAATGGGCCTCGTCGCCTTGCTGCTGATGCCAGCACTGTTCGTATGAATGATGGCAACGGCAACCAAGTTAATTTCAGCGGTAGTTGGGATACACGCCTCAAGGAAGGTCTCTATGGCATTCCTGCCCAGCAGAACAGGGAAGTGCTTGAGAGCGTACTCATTCGTACCACAGCCGAGCAGGCTTTCCGTCCCACCCGTTGCAGCTTCAACTGGGAGTCACAGTCTTCAACGGCTGCAAATCTCGAAATCCGTCATGTCAGCACGCTCGGTGATGTGACTGGCGTGAAGTCGCTGAATGCTGCTGACGCGCTTGTCGATGTCTATGACCTCAAGGGTAACATCCTTGTGAAGCAGGTCAAGCTTAGCGATGCTAAGGCTTCGCTTCCTGCCGGTATCTACATCATTGGTGGTGAAAAAGTGACTATCAGGTAGTGTTCAGGCACTCATAGTGGTAAGAAATAAGAGGTGAAAGGTAAGAGATTATCTTTCACCTCTTACTTATAATGAGGTTCGAAAATACCAAAAAATCAGGTTTTTATTTGGTTTTTCGCTCGATTTGCACTACCTTTGCACCCCAAATTATATATATAAGGTATGTTTGAGAATTTAAGTGACAGACTTGAACGGTCGTTCAAGATACTGAAAGGTGAGGGAAAGATCACCGAGATTAACGTTGCTGAGACGCTGAAAGACGTGCGCCGTGCATTGTTGGATGCCGACGTTAACTACAAGGTGGCCAAGACATTCACGGATACCGTGAAGCAGAAAGCTCTGGGTATGAACGTGCTGACGGCTGTGAAGCCGAGTCAGCTGATGGTGAAGATTGTTCATGACGAGCTGACGGAGCTGATGGGTGGTAAGGCAGTGGACCTGAAACTCGAGAACCGTCCGGCCATTATCTTGATGTCTGGTCTGCAGGGTTCGGGTAAGACAACGTTCTCTGGAAAGTTGGCTAACCTGCTGAAGACGCGCCAGCACAAGAATCCGCTGCTGGTGGCCTGCGACGTCTACCGTCCTGCTGCTATCGAGCAGCTGAAGGTGGTTGGTCAGTCGGTAGGTGTGGATGTCTACACCGAGGATGGCAACAAGAACGTGGTGGAGATTGCCCAGAACGCCATCCGCAAGGCTAAGCAGGAATCCTACAATGTGGTCATCGTCGATACTGCTGGTCGTCTGGCTGTCGATGAGGAGATGATGGATGAGATCAGTCGTCTGAAGAAGGCCATCAACCCCGACGAGACGCTCTTCGTGGTCGACTCAATGACTGGTCAGGATGCCGTGAACACCGCCAAGGAGTTCAACGATCGTCTGGACTTCGACGGTGTGGTGCTGACGAAGCTCGATGGTGACACCCGTGGTGGTGCTGCCCTGAGTATTCGCACTGTAGTCACCAAGCCCATCAAATTTGTGGGTACAGGTGAGAAGATGGAGGCCATCGATGTGTTTCACCCCGAACGTATGGCCGACCGTATTCTCGGCATGGGTGATGTGGTCTCACTCGTTGAGCGTGCCCAGATGCAATTCGACGAGGAGGAGGCGAAGAAGTTGGAGAAAAAAATTCGCAAGAACAAGTTCGACTTCGACGACTTCATGTCTCAGATCCAGCAGATCAAGAAGATGGGTAACATCAAGGAGCTGGCATCGATGATTCCTGGTGTGGGTAAGCAGATCAAGGACCTTGATATCGACGACAACGCCTTCAAGGGCATCGAAGCCATCATCAACTCCATGACACCGAAGGAGCGTCAGAATCCCGATATCATCAATCAGAGCCGTAAACTGCGCATTGCCCGAGGCAGTGGCACGAAGCTCGAAGATGTCAACCGCCTGCTGAAGCAGTTTGACCAGACGCGCAAGATGATGAAGATGGTCAGCGGCATGGGTAGTTCGAAGATGGCGCAGATGGCAGCGGCCATGAAAATGAAAGGCGGAATGCCGAAGCTATAACCTATAAGGCCCATAAGGCCAATAAGCCCCATAATAATATGCAACTGATTGACGGAAAAGCAACGGCAGCAGCCATCAAGGCTGAAATTGCCGAGGAAGTGAAAGAAATCATGGCCAAGGGTGGCAAGCAGCCCCATCTGGCCGCAGTGTTGGTAGGTCACGACGGTGGTTCGGAGACGTATGTGAAGAATAAGGTATTGGCTTGTGAGGCCTGTGGCTTCAAGTCGACGCTCATCCGCTATGAGGCAGACATTACTGAAGAAGAACTGCTGGCCTGCGTAGACAAGCTGAACAAGGACGAAGACGTCGATGGCTTCATCGTCCAGCTGCCCTTGCCTAAGCATATCGACGAACAGAAGATTATCGAGGCCATTGACTACCGCAAGGATGTCGACGGGTTCCATCCCATCAATGTGGGACGCATGGCCATCGGACTGCCCTGCTTCATCTCGGCTACACCTCTTGGCATTATCACCCTGCTGAAACGCTATGGCATAGAGACCTCAGGTAAGAAGTGCGTCATTCTCGGCCGTTCCAACATCGTTGGCAAGCCCATGGCTCAGCTCATGATGCAGAAGCAATATGGCGATGCAACAGTCACTGTGTGCCACTCTCGTTCTCAGTCATTGAAAGAGGAGTGCCGCCAGGCCGATATCATCATCGCAGCCATTGGTCAGCCCGACTTCGTGACAGCCGACATGGTGAAGGAGGGTGCTGTCATCGTCGATGTGGGTACCACCCGTGTTCCTGATGCCACCCGTAAGAGCGGCTTCCGTCTGAATGGTGACGTGAAGTTCGACGAGGTAGCTCCCAAATGTTCCTACATCACACCTGTTCCAGGCGGCGTTGGTCCTATGACCATCTGCTCACTGATGAAGAACACGCTGTCTGCTGGCAAACGTGAGTTCTACAAATGACCGCTGAAGAATATTACCAGCAAGGTAACGAATACCGCAAGCAGCAGAAGTGGCACGAAGCCATTAACTGCTACATCCAAGCCATAGCGCTTGACCCCGACAGTCCTGCTGTCGAGGCCAAGCGCATGTTGGATGATATCATGGCCTTCTATTGCAAGGACATGTACAATCCGTAACCAAAAACAAATTCCAGTTTTTTATTTGGCTATCAGCACGCAGCCAGCCATGATGAGCAGGACACCTACCCATCGCACCATGGGCACTTGCTCATGGAAGAAAAGGATGGCTGCAATCATTCCGAAAACATAGCTGAGCGACACCATGGGATAGGCCATGGAGAAGGGGAAGTTCTTGATGATGTATAGCCAGAGTGCTGTGGCACAGGCATAGCAGATGCCGCAAGCCAGAAACCACCAGTTGGTGAGGTTCCGGCCAAAGAAATCCCATGTCCATGAAAAAGTGCCCATGCGTTGCAAGGCAAACTTGAGCAGCACTTGTCCTCCGCAGAGCAGGATGGACTGGACGATGGAGATGAACAGCAGGCGCATAGGCTTTAGAGTTTTTTCAGAACGACATACGAGTGGTTCTGACCGTCGCTGTGGTTGATGAACAGGGCACGTCCGGCCTTGCCTTTATGCAGCAGGTGGGCAGTGGCATAGATGCCAAGACCTGAGGCGGTATAGCTCTCGCCGAACAGCTTTTTATATTCGAAAGCCTGGACGTCAGGATACTGGCTAATGACCTGTTGGTAGGGGGCATCGTTGGCAGGTGAGCCATTGGTGCCAAGCACCAGTAGGTCAGCGTCGGTTTGTGGGATAGCGGGAGCACCGAAGGTCATCGACATTTGCTCCACCTCGCAGAGGGCATCGGTAGGATCAGTAGTGAGTAGCATGGCTACGGAGGCTTCGCTGGCAGTCACTTGTCCAGGTTGACCAATATAGCCGGTACGCTGAAGAATACGGAAGTAGGAGGGTGTCATCTCGTCATTGCCAGTGACCAGGGCTGTCTGGATGTCACCCAGACGCAGTTGTGTGAAGGCGTCGAACAGGGCGGAGTCAAACGACACGCTCTTGTGGCTGTAGGTGGTGTTATAGCCGTGACAGCCAGTCTGTATGGCAATCAGCGAGGAGATGGTGTTGTGGGTCGACTGCATGAAGTAGGTGGGCTTCAGCATTTCCTCTCCTTCACGACATAGCTGGTCAAGAAACAGCTCGGTGTTCTCGATACATCCGAGGCCTGTACCAGTGATGATGGCATCGGGCTGGTTGATGTCGGTGTCACGCATCACCTTGAGGACTGTGACCAGTGCCCGCTTGAGGATTTTTCCCATGCGGCGCGACTCTAAGGGGTTGAGCCATTCACGGAAGTTAGGGTCCTGACTGCGCAGATAGAGCTCTGCTGGCTCAAAGGGAGTGGTCATCCACTCTTCCGAGAGCGGCTGCTGCATCGAGATCTGCGTGGCTGCTTTGATATAGATTCTGTTCATCGTGATAGGATCAGGCTTGAATCGTTGCCGCCAAAGCCGAAGGAGTTGCACATGACGTGTTCCAGAGGGCGCTGCGGCGTAATGTCGGTAGAAGGAATGATGCCGCCGTCCATGGGCTGGCTCCAACCATAGTTGGCAGGCACAAGCTGGTGTTGCAAGGCCAGCAGACAGATAATGGCCTCTACAGAGCCGGAGGCACTGGTGGTATGGCCTGTCATGCCTTTGGTCGACGAAATGGGAGGCAGCTGATTACCGAAGAGCCTTATCAAAGCCTGGCTCTCGCTCAGGTCATTGTTGGGCGTGCCGGTGCCATGGGCATTGACATAGCTGATGTCCTGGGGTTTGAGGACTGCCATGTCTAGGGCTTTGCGCATCGCCAGGAAGGCCCCTTCACCATTGTCGCTGGAAGCGGTCTGGTGGAAGGCATCGCAGGCATTGCCATAGCCACTGAGACGGCCAATGACCTTTGCTCCGCGTCGTTGGGCTGACTCCTCGGTCTCAATGACCAGATAGGAGGCACCTTCACCGAGGTTCAGTCCTGCACGTGTCTGGTCGAAGGGACGGCACTGCTCGTGGTCGAGGATCATGAGCGAGTTGAAGCCGTTGAGATGGAATTTCGTGATGCACTCAGAACCGCCTACGACGGCTATCTCTGTCTGTCCGCTACGAATGAGGTTGGCTCCGAGTATAATGGCGTTAGCTGCCGAAGAGCAGGCCGTAGAGATGCTGGTACACATGGTGAACAGCGAACCGTAGTGGCGAGCCATCATCTCAGTGGTGGCACCGCAGTCATGGGTCCGGATGTAGTCATTGCGGGTGTCGTTGTCGAGGTAGTCCAGATAGTACTGCTCGCTCTTGTCCATACCGCCTACAGTGGTGCCAGAGACAAGGCTGACCTTGAGACCAGAAGATGACATGAGGCCGGCCTCCTGTAGCGCTTCGTCCATGGCCAGCATACCCATGAGGGCAGTACGGGTGGTGGGCTCTGCAGTGATGCCGAGGCGCTGCTTCATCTCGTCGTCGCTCAGTTTCACCTCGCCTACGGGAAACTCTGTGTGGGCGGTCTTCAGGTAGCGGAGGGGGGCTATGCCACTACGCTGTTCACGCAGTGAGACAAGCGTCTCCGCCTTTCCTATGCCTATGGCCGACACGATGCCGGCACCTGTTATCACGATGCTGTTCACGCTCTACTCTTGCTTATTTCGTGCGGTTAGCCTTGACAAACTCTGCCATGGTGTTGATAGACTTGAAGATCTCCTTACCAGCAGAGGGGTCTTTGATCTTGATGCCATAGCTCTTCTCCATCATGACGATAAGCTCAAGTGCGTCGATGGAATCGAGACCCAGACCTTCGCCAAACAGCGGGGCATCGTTCTCGATGTCCTCGGGCTGCACGTCCTCAAGGTTCAACACTTCGATAATCTGCTTCTTCAGTTCTAATACTAATTCTTCCATTTTGTATTTATTCTTTATAGATTAATTTCACGTTTGCTTCAAACTGTTGGTCTGACTCGCAGTCCACCCAACCACAGATAACGCTTTGCGTGGCAGGGTCGAGCAACGAGGCTTCTATGGTCTGACGGATGAGCTGCTCGTCGCAATGTGCCATGGCATAGAACGCTGTCTCGCCGTAGTAGTGGTTGCGTATGGCAATCTCGCCCGTGACGATGTTGGGCAGGGTATAGACAAAGATGGAGGGACTGGG
>Ga0310690_10002939_pt1 | contig 26636 bp, 48 predicted proteins | sample AusTroGonzalo_MG_2_FD_207661 | JGI IMG/M metagenome (GOLD analysis project Ga0310690, IMG submission 207661) | Bovine rumen microbial communities from tropical cattle in Woodstock, Queensland, Australia - Gonzalo_04 (v2) (version 2) | ecosystem: Host-associated > Mammals > Digestive system >...
GAAAACTACATCGCCATGTGCCGTGCACATTCGAGGGAGCTGAATTACGGTATTATGCAGTTCCGTGATGGCAAGGCGATGACGCAGAAGCTGTTGGCTAAAGAACTGTTGAGATGGGGTGTGAAAGAATGTCCCTACCGGGCAGCTGTGTATGCCAACCAATATGAGGCACAATACAATAATGTAGCAATAGAGGGTTACGGCGCCGGTGACTGGTGGTCACCATCAATGTATGAGCTTGATTTGCTAATGTGCAACATCCGGTCAGATATGCTTGATCCGGTGAATAAGAATATGGATCTTATTCCAAGATGGTCGAAGATCGATCCGGCTTCGTACCGTTGGTCTGTGTGTCGTTACAACTCTAGCAACGCCTGGTACTACTACTGGTATGGGATAGTCGGCGCCTACCACTTCTACCTTTCCTTAACGGTCTCGGCCGTCTCGGCTTTCGAAATTAAAGATTAATATTTGTGGGGCTTGTTTTTAACAGCCCCACAAGGAAAGCATAATTAAATGAAGCGTAAAGAAGATATCGGTCCCGAATGTTACGACTTGCTCAAGGATCTTTATGTATTTCAGTTCGAAATGCACAAAAGTGAAAGGATAGCGATCGGTAATAATATATTTCAAGACGCCACCCGGGTCCTTGGCCTTTTCATGACATCCTATAAAATCGGAACCGATAAGCACGAGCTATCAGATAAAATCAAAACGATTAACGAAATGATGGCGGTATTTTCCGGTCTCGTGGCTCAGATACGAATAGCCATCGATCTGAAGCTTTATAAGTCGGATCTCGCCAAAAATAAAATTAAAGAACATATTGCAATTATTGATGAAGGAATGCAAAAATGGAGATCTTATGTGAGTGCGCTGCGGCAAGAACGATATCTTAACGATAGCGTCAGTCCATAGATTATGAAAGGGGCACGCACTCTCATTCAGAGTTACAACAGCAGCGCGCATTATGGCTTCGAACCGTTGGTCTGTGTGTCGTTACAACTCTAACAACGCCTGGAACTACAACTGGAATGGGATAGTCAACGCCAACAACTTCTACAATTCCTTAACGGTCTCGGCCGTCTCGGCTCTCGTAAAAAATAAATGGTATGGTAAAACTGGAAGACTTGTACACAACTCACGATCTCGCCTTGAAAAATAACAGGCGCGGTGAAGACGCCGTTGTTTTCGAGGTGGATAAAGAGCGTCGTCTGCGTCGCCAGTGCATTACCATAAACCAGCGCATTCACGAGATCTACCAGAGTTACGCCTTTATCAGCATGCGGTGGCAGCCGCGAGAGGTGTTCGGCTTTAGCCAGGAAAAGCGCGAGATTGACTTCTATATAATATGGAGACTTCTTCCTTTGCTTGAGCAGGAGTTCAGTGACCGCGTTTACAATAGCCGCAAAGGAAGGGGCGTGGATGCAGCCGTAAGACAGCTCCAGGAAAGCATCAGAATCGTTAGCAGAAACTATACACGCGAGGCCTGGGTTATCGGGTGGGACTTGCAGGGGTGTTTCCCCAACGCAAGCTGCGATATCGCGTGCAAGCATCTGCATAAACTTGTAGCACAAAAATATACCGGCGACGATAAGGAGGATTTGCTATGGATGATAGAGGTGGCCATACACGCCAACCCCCAGTTGCATTGTGTAAGGCGTTCATCCCTCGAAATGTGGAATTTTATCGACGACTCCAAGAGCCTGTTCAATAAAACGGAGGGAACTGGCGGCATTATTGGTTCTTACATATGGCAGATAGCCATGATCTTATATTTTAGTGACATAGACCACTGGGCTGTGGACAAAATGGGCCTTGAATACATCCGCTTCAATGACGACCATAGAACGGTGGTTGAAAATGAGGACTGTGGTCTGACATTATTGCCGTTGTTTAGACAAAAATACGCAGAATTGGGTGCAACCATGCACCCTCGAAAGTTTTTCTGCCAGCCGGCAAGCCGTGGCATTCGTTTTCTCGGCCGTATAGTCAAATTCAACCGCATATATCTTGACAATATGACGATCAAACGTGCCGAGGAAAGGATAATTGAGTTCAACAAAAAACGTAATAAAATCGAATGGCTTGAGCTTTTCATTTCATCAATCAACTCCACGTTTGGGCTACTCAAAAATAAAAACGAGTTCAACAATATCAAACGTCTTGTCAAGCTCATAGCCCCGGACTGGTGGCAGTATGTCTCGATGGATTGGGATAGACTCTGCATCGTTGCCAGGGAAGGCTACAAACACATTGACATAATTAACTATAAATTCAATAAAATAAAATTAATATGAACACAACACAGGATCAAATCAACGAACAGTACGCTATTATAGTAGCGTCTAAAGACTATCTTTTCAATACCGACTTCTACGGCCACCGGGAATATGAAGGCGGTGCGCCAATGCCGGAGGATGTCAAGACCAAGCGCGCTCAGTGCCGCGCAAAGATCAACGCAGCTCAAGAGGTGATCAAGGAACTTGAACGACAAAAGGAACACGAGGATCCGGAGCCGCCGGAGCCGATAGGAGGGGAGGTATAGCGTATGAGTAAGGAAACAAAAGAAACGATCAGAAAAGCCACTATTTGTAACTGGGCGTTTTGGGTGTTCGGTTTAGTTGCCCTGGCACTCGGAATTATAGGCTTTTTTACGCCTCCCAAGGGTGCTATCGACGGCAGCGTGCTTATGTTTGGTGGACTGATGTTCGCCTTCGCCACGCTCTTTATGGTTGACCGCGCCGTTGAAAGAGGCCTTGACGCCAGAGTAAAACATGGCAAAACAGAAGTAGCAATCGGTGGTTTAAATAATGATTAAATATAATAAAATATGAAAAAAGACACACTTTATCTGATCATTGCCGCGCTGACACTATTTATCGCGTGGCGTACCTACAGAGTTAATAAAAAAGAACTCGAAAAAGTAGGCAACAATCCGTTAGGAGTACCGGACGACGAGACTCCGGACGGCAACAATCCAACTCCGGATCCCGACAACAACAAACCGGCAGACCCTTCACAACAGGACGAAGATGCCAAATATCTTGTAAAGAAAGTGGCGTATGAAAAGTGCCCGTATTGTGGCGCGGCAAATGCTGAGGTGACACGGTGGTATAACAAACAGGGCGTTGAGGTCAAAAGGGCGGTGGCCTGCAATAACAAGTCTTGCCCTGGGCCTTCGAGCGTAAGAGTAATTACCGCATCACAATCAAGCAAAATCATTCAAGAAATATAAAACAAAACTATGAAAGACAAAACATTATATTGGATTTTGGGTCTGATGGCCGCATATTTTGTAGTCAGATTTATTATGAACCAGACAAGCGATAGGTCATGAAACTGCACAGGATTTTCCCCATATTTTTGGTTATTATGATGATGATCGGCAGCGTGTCGTGCGACACCACACGACGCGCCAGCCGACGCATCCGGCATATTCTCAACGAACATCCGGAGCTGCTCGACCGTGACACCATTCGCGTTGATACGATCGTTACTGCAGTAGTGCCGGCCGACACCATTGTTTTCTCCTGGGAGGACTTCTATGTTGCCGACAGCAACGCCTGTTCGCTAATTCCTATTGATATAATAACTAAAAAGACCGGCCAGGGCACATTTACTATAGAGAGGCTGCCGAATAGAAAAGACTATGTTGTATCATATCAGCCGGACACAATACAAATCCGGGCCAGAGCAACTTATACGGTGCCTAAAATAACCGTCGCAGAGACCAAGAAAACCGATATCAGCGACGTGATAAAATGGCTTGTCGTCGGCATTATCGTGGTTCTTTTTGCAAGGCTTTTGCTGAAAAAATAGTATTCATTATTGATTTAAAACCTCGGTGCTTTGGCACAAATAGTCTCCACCAGGTGCCGGTCAACATGGTTGGCGTATCTGGTAGTCATGCTGAGGTCGTGGTGATCGGCGTGCTGCATAACAGTTAGCGGATCTATTCCCGACTTCAGCATTTCGTGTATTCCGGTATCGCGGAGGCTGTAAAGCTGCATTTCAGGCGGCAGCCTCAGCGCCTTGCGCATGGTGTCCCATTCCTTCCGGAAACGGCTGTATACAATTTGCTTGGCGCCAGGAGTATAGTTTTTACTAAACAGATAATCAGTTTGCTTGGCACCGGATATCATGTGTGCGATATCTTCACGGAGTTTCGGCGTCAGTGCTGCAATACGGCTGTAATGAGTCTTCGACTCCTCCGACTCGACGGAAATATACCCCTCAGAGAGGTTAATATTGGCTATTTTGAGCCTCCAGGCCTCCTTGGGTCGGATAAGTGCAGAATATACCAGCTGCATCAGTACATTGTACTGTGGTATCGTAGAGGCGAAATATTCCGATATCCGGGCGCGTGTCTCCTTCGGTATCATCACTCGCTTTTTCGGCTGTTCGCGCTTTGTTTTTATCGAGGCAAAGGGGTTCTGGGCCACATAGCATTTTTCCAAGGCCCACGAGAAAAAGGCACGAGCCTGTTTCAGGCGGTTGTTCCAGGCTCGTCCCGACAGATTGTGGGTGTCTCTCAGATAATCCATGAATTTAACGGCCATCACCTTATTGAACAGCGAACAATGCGCACCAGGGCAGATCTGGTTTATCCACACAGAGAACACCTTGACAAACGACCTGTAATTAACCATCGTGTCAGGCCTCAGTTCCTCGGCCTTTTCCCTCAGATATTCTTCCATAACGTCACCGATAGGGGTATAGAGCCTGGTGTTTTGCTGTTCGCTGAAAGGAGTCCATCCGCCGGCGAGCTTTGCATTAATATTACACACCACTATATTACAATGAGCTTTGAAGTCGGCGGTCAGCGTGAAGCGCTTTTTTAGCTGATTCATTTTAACCACCATGCGGCGCATGATGCCTTCCGGATCGATGGCGTAGTATTCGATCACCCAGCCATGAGAAGGCTGGTGCTTGAGAATTGCCGGAATATAATTGCGCGGAGTTTTTAAGTTGTTGGCAAACATTTTTTTTTCTTCTTTTGTCAAGCTGACGAAAGAATTAAATATTTGTGCCGAATTTGTGCCGGTACTGACACTCCAACACTGCCTAAGTGCTTGATTGTCAATCCTTGTGGGTCGTACTGGACTCGAACCAGTGACAGACTTAGACACACTTTTACTTTTATAACTCATTGTGCCTTAATGGTTTATATTCGTTAGACAACTTTTTCCAATTTTTTATTGTGCCGTTTTTGTGCCTATTTTGCAATTTTTAACTTATTGATTATCAATATACTTCAAATACAGCCTATTTTTAAATTCATCAGACGGAAAAACAAGCTGCATTAATATGTGGTAGTCGTTCTGATTAGTCGGAGCAACACCTTCAAATAGCGTTTTAAAGCCGTTATTAGATTTATCGTATTTTGTTATTCTCATATCGGCTTGAAATTCATTTATAAAAGACTGGTGAAGCTCGATATAAACTTGATTGAAATTTGCGACACATACTCCAAAATCTTTTTCATCTATATCAAAGCCATCTGCTTTCAGTGCTTCTTCCAGGTTGAAAAAACTGTCTATTGCTGGGATTGTTTTCATGGTTAAATTAGTATATAACGATATTCATCAAGTTTCTTGCGATATTGGCAAATCTGTTGAATCCTGGCCGGTTACAAGTTTTAACAAGAAGTCTCTTTTATCGGGTGACACCTCAAAAGTGACTGAGATCCTTTCCGGTGCATTGATAAGGTCAGAATCAACATATCTTTTAGGGTATGTGAAAAAATAAGTGACATCTTCGCCTATAAAGGCGGCAAGTTTAATCAGTTCATCGACAACAATTTGTCTAACGCCTTTTTCCATCTTGCTGATGACCGAGCCGTCGGTATGCAGCACTTCGGCGAACTGCTCTTGAGAGTAACCCTTCTCCGAGCGAATTTTTTTGAGATTTTCGTTGATTTTCATAATACAAATTTAAGTTATTGTATATCAATATTTTATGCGATTGTTGAAAACTTTTTTGCGATTTTAGCATTTTTTTCTTGCGAAATTCGCAAATGTGTTGTTAATTTGCAGCGTGAAAATATTTGCAACATTCAATTAACGCAGACAACTATTATTAAGTATGGAAGAATTCATCAAAACACTAAACATCTTCGATTACGCGACCTTTAGAAATGCTTGCATTAAGGCGTGCAACATTACGCCTCAGGCATGGAGTACCTGGCGCACCGGCAAAGTGGCCGTTCCGGAAAAATATCACGAGATTATTAATAAGGAGGCATCAGACCTTTTCGAGCGCACAGTATTCGAATAAAATATAACATGCCGGCCAAGGCCTTCAACTGAGGTTCTGGAGGTACAGCCGGCAAATTTTAAAGGAGAAAAACTATGAGTTTTATAGGAGAATCACGAACAAGTTACGAAAGCCCTTGGAAAACTTATTTGTGCTTGACAAAAGACGATTGTAAGTTAATATACAAAACAGTATGCAAGGCAGAAGCAAGAAAAGAGAAACGCTATGAAAAATACAGGGATATTCAAGATGGAGGAGAAGCCACAGAAAGACAACAAACATTATTATTTAAGGCGCAGGATGAATGGGAAGCGGCGAAAGGTTTGAAATCTGATATTGAAGAGTTTTTAAAAATAAAGAGATGAGCTTAGCGACAATTATAATAATTCTATATGTCTTAATCGGCATCATATTCGGTGCTGTTATGCTTGTTGTGCTTAAACTGGGGCCTGTGTTCTGGAGGTACAGCCGGCAAATTCTAAAGGAGGTAAATAATATGGGTTCTGAATTAGATTTAACTGAAAAATCGTGGCTTTCCATCGAAGACAAACTGCCACAAGACGACTATCCAAAATTGTTTTATAACGATAAAACAAATCATGTTGGTTTGTTTGCCTATAAAAACGGTTTGTTCTATGATCTCAACCCTTACAATTCATTAAGATTGATGTCACAAACAGAAATTACGCATTGGTTTGATATACCACAGCCGCCTGTAAAAGATGAATTTAAAAACAAGCGTCGTTTGATAAAGTGAATGAAATTATTGATTTTATAAATAGATTATAGATAATATGAGAACTGAAGATATCATAAAATTAATTAAGATTGGCAAGCAGGTTGTTAGACCTGTTGATCATGAGAGTATTTTCTACATAAAAAAAGCAATCATTTTAAACAATATTGTCGAATGGAATGTGATGAGTTTTGCTTCGTCAACCTTTGAGGATACATTTTATTTTCCTACAAAAGAAGAAAGAGATGATATGCTCAATATATTGCTTCAAGATGAAAATATCATTTTAGACTAACATGTTTAAATGCAAATATATAAATAGATCAGACCGCGAGGCCACAACAGCTTGCCTTGGCTGTGAGTACGCATTGCCGCCTTCTCGGCGCGTTAATGGCAATATGTGTGGATTATAACAACACCAGGAGCAGTAGCGCATGGATCATCACGACGGATTATACAAATTTCCTGAAGAATAAAAATACTAAGCCATGAATAACACCCCCCCCCCCAGAAAAATCAACTACAATGTTCAGAATACCAAAAAGAACTGCAAATGAAAATAGAAGATACTACTTGCACCGGAAACTCAGCAAGATTGGTTACGATTACATTCCGACCGATCGGACCGTATTCATTCCGTTTAGCAGGCAAGATGAGTTGCCGGCTGCTGCCGTCGAGCTTAGAGACAAATTCCACTATTCCTTGCAACTGGTAATTGACTGATTATGAGCGATATATCAAAAAAATTCTACTCCCACATGCAATCGCTGCCGTATATGGATTACGGCGAGACTCGCGATAAGCTGTGCGAGCACATGAGCTGGAGTTACTGGACGTATCAGCGCAAACTGCACGGCAGGACGTTTATCACCATTAAAGACCGGCAGAAAATCGAGGAGTTTTTTAACAAAAAAATATTTGAATAATGAAAGATATATTAGGTGAAATATACCGTGCCACAAACGACGGCCTCGACATTATTTTATCGTACTATCCGCAGGCTGCAGATAGCGTGGATCGTCCAAACAAAGGATTCAGCATCAGGCGCGAGTCGGCACCAAGCGCGTATCTGAAAAAGATAAAAGGCGTCTGGAGAGTGACCGATTTCGGTGACAGTGATCATGCCAGAAGCCCTATCGATATAGTGATGAAAGAGGAAAATGTGGAGTTCAACGAGGCACTGTCGACGCTGGCGGCCCGCTACGGTATCGACAACCGCCTGGATGAGAACACCAACCGCGCCCAGGTGGAGGCGCGACCGGCCACCGACGACGAGAAAGACGGCGATTTTGACTTCGAGATCCATGACTTCACCGCTGATGAACTGCGAGTGCTCGGTAACGGTGTAAAGGAAGAGCACGCCGACGCGCTGTCGTTCAGTGCGCTGTCGTGGTATAAAATGACGAAAAACCGCAAGACGACAACCATATACAGCAACGAGAATTTCCCGATTTTCATGCGAGAGTGTCACGCCAACGGCGATTCTTTTTATAAAATTCTGAAACCTTTGGAGCCTAAAAAGGAGTTCCGCTTCATCTACCTTGGCAAGAAGGAGTCCGACTATGTTAATGGCCTCTGGGAGCTTAAGAAGGCACACGCTAAGTTTGTGGCCGACCACGAAAACGACGAGGAGGAGGATGGCAAGCGCAAGCCTACAAAGCTGCCCGAAGTGGTGATCTGCTCAGGCGAGCGCGACGCTGTTTGCTGCAAGTCGCGCGGTTTTCATCCGATATGGCTCAACAGTGAAACCGCCGATCTGAGCGCGGCGACGTTCAAAACATTGCAGTCAATGTGCGAGAAGGTGTGCAACCTGCCCGACATCGACGCCACAGGACACGCCAGGGCAAAGATCATGGCGCTTCGTTTCCTCGACATTCACACTATCGAGCTGCCGGAGAGCCTGCTTCAGCATCGCGACCGCCGCGGAAACCCCTGTAAGGACATGCGCGACTGGTGCGAGTTCAACTCGTCGGCGCGTGAGTTCGGCAAGCTGGTTGATACGGCACGGTCGGCAAAGTTCTGGCTTGAGAAAAAGACACGAAACGGCATCCGCACAGAGCTTGACGTGGTGGGGCTGCTTTGGTTCCTGGAGCTTAACGGATTTGCTCGCCTGGTCGATCCTCAGACCATGAAAGAGAGAATTATCCTGGTGAAAGATGATAATGTTGTTAAAGAAGTGACAGTCAACAATATACGCGACTTTTTGACAGAATACTGCAAATTACACTATATTTCGCTCGATGTGCAGCGTTCAATCATCAGCTCGCGCTTCGTCACCAGCATTATCGACAACCTGCCGATCGTCAATGACAAGGTGTCGTTTAAAAACCACACCGCAAACAGTCAGTTTTTCAGGTTTGAAAACGAGAGTATCGAGGTCACGGCAACCGACGTCCATAAATGCAAGGATTTTTATATCTGGGAAAGCGACGTGTGCCGGCACCGGTTCAAACGCCTGGAGCCGTCGTTTGTCATCGAGGAGAAAGACGGCCGCACGGACTTTACAATCAAAGACGACACCAGTATGTTTTTCCGATTCTGCATCAACAGCAGCCGCCTGTACTGGCGTAACGAGTTTGAAGCTGCCAAGGCTGCCGGTGAGACAAATTACGGCCAGGACTACCATTTTTCCATAAACGGTCCATATCTGGATGAAACAGAGGTCGTGGAACAGTGCCGGTGCCTGATGGCCAAGCTCTACGCCATCGGATATCTGTTGTTTTCAGGCAAAGACCCATCAATGCCGTTTATCGTGTGGGTTTTGGAAAACAATATCATCAACGACGAGGAGGCTTCTGGCGGATCCGGAAAATCGTTTATCTGCGAGGCTTTGAAATTTTTGAAGCACACGGTGCAGCTCCAAGGCCGTAATAAGAACCTCACCGAGAACCAGCACGTCCTGGAGCGCGTCGACGAAGATACAGATATTCTTTGGGTTGATGACGCGCATAAGTATTTCGACTTCGATTTCTTCTATACGCTGGCCACCGGTTCAACCGTGATCAACGGAAAGCACGTCAGATCCAAAGAGATAGGCTTTGCCGACTCGCCAAAAATCGTGATCACCTCCAATTACGCACCGAACAGGCTTGATTCGAGCACGCTGAGACGACTGCTTTTCGTGCCAAATAGCGACTATTATCACAAGAAAACTGAAACCAACAACTATAACGAGACGCGTACCATTGCCGACGATTTCGGCTGCAACCTGTTTTGGGATGATTACACCAACGATCAATGGAACGCCGATATCAATTTCCTCATCGACTGCTTACAGTTCTTTTTGAGGAAAAAAGCCTCAGACGATGCCGATAAACGCGTTGTCAGCGCCGATCTGGGCAACATCTACCGCCGTATCAACCTGGCTATCATGGGCGACCAGTTCAACGAGTGGGCTGAGGGATATTTCCTGCCTGACGGACCTAATCTGGACGTTATGCTACGCAAGACCGACGTTTTCAACGACTTTGTGGCCGCCACCGGACTGAAACTGTGGTCGTCGTCGAAATTCTCGCGTGCGTTGCAGTCGTTTGTGCGTAACAACGGCCATTATCTTGACTGCCTCAACCCTCCGGAGCTGTGCCCTGCATCGACGCCAGGCCGTATCGTCCGGAAGGAGTACGACAAGACGGTTTATTACCTGTACATGAAAACTGTCGGTACCAAGGTGCAGGAGAAATATAAAGATGACAATATTATGAGATAAAAAAAATAATTATGAATGAAAAACTACCTTATTTGCACTGGTGTGACTACGACTGGGAGTGCTGCATGGAAGGCGGCCGCCTGATCCATCCCGACAAGCCTTGGGTGTGGTACGACTATTTCGCTTCGTATATCAAGTCTGATACATTAGTTATGCGTTGTCGGCAAAATCCGAATACAATCCAATACTGGGACGGCCGCACATTCAATCCTCAATACGGCAGCAGCCTCATCCGGTCGTGCGACACATTCTCCTTTGGCACGTTCTCAGCCGAGATCGTGATGCCGAAGGGAAAAGGCCTGTGGCCCGCGTTCTGGCTGTGCGGTGAAGGGCCATGGCCGGCAAGCGGCGAGATCGACATCATGGAAGGCTACACCGACAACCGGTGCTTTAGACTGTTCACGCCCTATTTTCCTTGGATAAACCCATCTTGGACCACAACCACCAACGTACACTATCAGCTGTTCGGCCAACACTGCGTTACAAAGCCGCGTAGCATAAGCGTTTTCCGGCAGCGAAAGCAGCCGTCAGACAACTGGATAAGATACGAGGTGAAGTGGACTCCGGATGAGATTGTTTTCTCGATCGACGGAAAGGTTGTGAGAACCGAGACCGAAGCCGGCAAGTGGTTTTCCACTCCGGATCGCCGCATGAGGGTTATTTTTGACTGTCTCTGCCTGGATCCTGCCGAGCATAAGATAAGCTGCGAGCTGCCAATGTATATAAGGAATTTCAACTATACGCAAATTAAACCCTATTTAAAATCATAAAACTATGGTACAATTAACAACAATGTTTGCTACCTTCGTAGCATTTGTGGGCGGTGTGATACTGCTCACTGAGACAATCAACAAGATCTTCAAAATCGAAAACGGCACAACAAAGCTCATAATGAGCTGGGTTCTGAGCCTCGCCCTCGCCGCCCTAGGCTTCTGGCAACAGTGGGGGTTCTTTGCCGACTGTGGCGATATCACCACCTGGCAAGGCTGGGTAAAGACAGCCCTTATCGGCTTCGGCTGTGCGATAGCGGCTAATAAGATTTACGACCGCGAGGAGATCTGGCGGCTGCTGGAGATGATTTTCTCGATCTTCAAGAAAAAGTGAAACCGGGTGACGTTCTCAGGCCATTCCCCGGTCACTCTAAAGGCCCTATCATAATCTTATATATATCTCAATTACCTCAATTAAAGTCCTTGAGTATCACCGCCGCGAGGCAAGCGAAAATCAAGGCGATTTTTAAATACTACTAATATGGAATAAACAACAAAAAAAAAAACAAACGTATGACAGAAGAGGAATTAAGAAATAAGCTCCAAGAAGGTTTTGAACGAATTAAACCTTCGATAATAAAGATGACAGATGTCCTGATGGATGTCTATCAGCAAGGATTTAAAGATTGTTGGAAATTATTGACAAATCAAGAATTATAATTTATCAGATACAACGTCCCCCAAGGCCTTGACTGAGGTTCGCCGAAGGTACAGGGGACACTTTTTTAAAATATAATTACCATGGAGAAAAAACCTGTATTACACTTGATGGTGAATAACAAATGTGACAACGATTGTCCGTTGTGCTGCAATAAACAATACGACATTAAAGATGTGCCGGTTGTCACCGAAGAAGATCTGCTCAGTATTGATGAGATATGCTTCACCGGCGGCCAGCCATTGAGGAATTTTGACGCGTTTTTGTCATTATTTAATGGGATTAGATATTATGAAAATATCAAATACGCCTATATTTATGCTAACGGCGCAGAATTTTTATCATTTGATTTTGACGACCAAGTAAAATTACATAATATAATGTTATGCAATCACCTCAAAACAAGTTTAACACTGTCGCCAAAATGTGAAGATGATTGGCTCGGGGTGAGACGTATGTATAATGTATTACACTTTGAAAAATTTTATACCTCGAATTTTTTGTATTGTTTTAATGATCAAGATTATGCCAGGGCGCATGAAATGCAGCGTTATATGAATATAATACCCGTAAAACGCGAGTGGCAGAAGGATTTCAAGCCGGCACCAAACACCTTTTTTAGAAGATTGCCTATTTGGTTGGAATGATTAAATACTCCGTATTTAACCCAAATTTTTTCAAAAAAAATCAAAAAAAGTCTTGACAATTAAAAAATTAGCCGTATATTTGCAGTGTTAAAATTCAAATCGCGGTACAAATCCGCTGGCTAAACACCGGCTTTTTTTGTATCCAGGACTTATTGAAAGAAATAGAACAACCCGACGAGTCGGCAAGCGGTAACGCCCCGGAGGTCATGCGATTTGAACCTTAACAGCTCGTATCGGGTTTTTCATTGTTAAAAAAAATCGTACAATGAACTACTTTGAGAAAGAAATCGCACGAGTCAAATCCGAGCGTGACCTTCAGCTGAAGCCTTACAAGGAAGGCATCCAGCGAATCGAAAAATCAAACGCGGCCCTCAGGGAGAAAATCCGCTACAATCAGGCCGCAATTCAGAAACTCACAAAAGAGATGGAGGATATCCACCGCAACTGCCGCGAGGAGATACGCCAGATCACCGAAGAAAGCCAAGACCATTACGCCACCAATGGTACCGTTACCGGTAAGATGCTGCACCGCTTCTTTGTCGCACATCCCGAAATCCACGAAATCTGGAACGCCGAAAAAGACTCTTTGTGGCATCAAGTGCAGAAAGGAGGTGCAGAATGAGAAAGCAATCAAAATCCCAGTACCCCAAGACGATGGTGATCATCCGCGATTGCCACTGGAGCCACAACACCAAGGTGAACGTCGAAAACCGCCTTGTGGAACGCTTTTTGCGCCACTGGACGCGCCACATGGGCTTCCAGATGGCCACACTACGCCCCAGCGCGATAAACTCAATGAGAAAGGAGGCTGTGGCATGAAAGGCTTCAACTACACGGCGCGCGTCATATTGCCCGACGATCCGAAACAGCCCTTCACAATGGATCTGAACTTAATGAGGATGGTTTTGACCGGCCCATGGCAATACCTAATAGAGTGGAGCCTACTGCTGCCCGACGGCAAGACCGTAAAGCGGCAATCGAGCGACACCTACCCGATGTATATAGCACCCTGCGTCCATGCCGGACGACACCAGCGCCTCGTTATAATGCCGATGCAACCCACTAAATCGCGACGTTATTTCTACGTTCAGGAAAAGGAGGTGCAAGATGTCTAAGCTATTAACCGACAGCCAAACCCTCATGCGCTGGATCGAGCCTGGCGCGTGTCCCAACGACTACGACCTGTATTACAGGATAAAGGCCCTCAAGCAGTCGATAGTCGATATAGCAATGCTCCAGATCTACGTCAGTGGCGAGCAGCTTGAGCAGCTACGCGGGATAAACCGGTCAATCGTGGCCGTCCTGGCCGACCTTCTGGAGATACAGAAGGATTTTTCGGACGTTATAGACGAGAAATTCAGGAAATAATCCGAAACCTTCAGCATCGTAAAACAACGCCTCAGAGACCTTCTCTGGGGCTTTTTTCATGCCCTGCCGTTTCACCCACCGTAGTTTAACAACCCGTCGCGAAGCGACACCTTTTTCACGTTGCCGCCGTCCGGCTGTTTTTGCCCTTTTCTCCCTTTTCTCCCTTTTACCCTAAATTTTAGGAAAAAAAGTGAAACTTTGAAACATTTATATAAAATGGTCGAAAATTTACAACTTAACAAGTTAATAATCAATAAATTACACAAAAATACAAAAAAGTTTCACTTTCGGTTTCACAGTTTCACATCGGTTTCACAAATTGAAATGTGAAACCGAGTGTTTATGCCGTCAGAGCCTCGAAATTGTCGGTTTCAGAAGTGAAACGGAAAAAGTGAAACCGCACAACTCATTGATAATCACTATAGTATGGGGGTAAAAAAAAGGTTTCACTTTTTTTCCGAAATTTTACTTTTAAAAATATTTCTGTTACAGATGTAAAGTGCCCTGAAAAGATGTTTTCTGCACCCAGACCGCCAAACCTTGGCGGTGACTTTGCGCCGGTGCGATATTTATTGCAAAAGTCCCGAATTTTTGTTATACTTTTGCATAGTTGTAATCGGTTTACGGCATGAAAACGTCGCCGCCGTCAACGTCACATTGACCGAAAACAACTTTATGAATACTCGAAAACAAATATAAACTTATTGAAAATCAAAATATTAAAAAAATGTCAGACGAACAGAAACTACCAACAGCAAAGCCGTTTTCGGTCAGGATTTACCCGGAGGATATCGAGCGCTTCAACCGTCTCGCCGCCGAGATGGACGTGAACACAACTGGCGGCGCGTTCCGAAACCTCATGGACTTCTATGAGAATCCGCCAAAGAATATCGTACAGTACAAGGACAGCCAGGCTACAATCGACAGACTTCACGAACTCGAAGCCAACGCGCAGACTCAGGCCGACACCATCGCGGATCTGCAACGCCAGCTCGAAGAGGCCAAGTCCGCATCGAACACCAACGCCGAAGCGGGCACCCAGCTCCAACTGGAAATCGACCGTCTCAAAGAGGAAAACGAGGCTCTGAAAGCCAGTGAGCAACATTCACCTTACTATGTCGGCGGCGAACTGTCAGCAGTGCCCTTGTATTACCTTAAAAAAATGGCAAGGCTACAAAGCCAGAAGGATAAGAAAGAGCGCACACCGTTCTGGATTCTTGCAAACAACTTTATTCAGGACTTGCAGGATCCGCGAAGCAACCATTTGCCGATGATAGTAAGCTCCGAAGAGTTGCGCAAGGCTGAGGCTGAGTACAAAAAATCGCTGGAAACCAAAAAAGAGGAGGAGTAAATGGCTTTTAATGATGCAATGTTAAGAGGATTATTAAAGATGGTGCCTAAGTCGGTTATCGACGGGGTACCGGATCTCATCGTTAACGCTGTCAATGCTCGCATCAAGGCGTCTAAGTGCGACAAAGGCGAGAGTCCCGCGGTAATGATTTTCCCAGGCCCAGACGACTGTCTCATTAATATTGTCGCCATTAATGAAGAGGACAACATCCGCATCCTGGAGCAATACGGCGGCAGAGAGTTTATAGGTAAATTAATAAAAGAGGCAGACAATGGGTAAATTGTACGAAATGGCAGCTGGCGCTACTGCAAACGATGATGGTATACTTGACATCGATTTCTTTACTGACCAGTTTAAAAAGAAAACGCAATACTCCGATTACTATGATCCGAAGCCTGAGCAGCCGGCAGCCGACGACATTCCGGCCAGCTTGATAGATCCGGAGGGTGACGCCAAGACAGATGAATACCAGCATGAAGACGTCTGGAGTCCCGATGACGACGACCGGCAGCCGGTGAACCCTGAGCGATTTGCCAAGACCGGTCGTCATATCGCAAAGCTCTTTGATACCGGTTTTGATCTCACAATGTCAAATCTGGTGGCGAAGGGTAGCGGCAATAGCTATCATGCCTCCGAAAAGGATATTGACGATCTGGGCGAAGCCTGGGGTGAACTTGCCGAGGATAAACAGTGGGAGCTTGGCCCCGGTTTGCGTGTCGCGATTATGACCATAGCGATCTACATACCGCTTGCACGCAGGGCCTTTGAGGATCGCCGCATTATGGAACTTGAACGCCGCGCCGACGAGACAGAGCAGAAACAGCATGCTCAGGAGGCCAGAATAAAAGAACTTGAAAATGAACTCTACAGAAGATCTAACGAAAACAGAGCAGGTAACACCGCCAGCGTCGGAGCCGAAGGTTAGGGATCAAAGGCCTCGGGAACCTAAACCCGAACTTCGGGCGGTGTATAAGGCCGTCTTTGTCGGTGCTCCTGGCACCGGCAAGACGACTGTTTTGCGCCAGATTCTGAGAAAGAACCTTGAAGCCGGTCGCCGCGCCTTGGTGGTGACACCTCACGAGGACGAGTGGCTTAATATTCCGCTTGTGCATCCGAAGTTTCCGGAGAGGATATCTTCTTATAAAGGGGCGCGCCGTGTGATAGCCTATGAGCTCGACGACATCGAGGAGGTGTGCCGTTCATTCAAGCATGGCCTTCTGATATTTGACGACTGCAAGAGCTACATTCCGGACGCGCCGCATCCGATGATACGCCGTATGCTGGCCGCCTGCCGTCAGAACGACGTAGACTTTTTCGCAATAGGTCACGGCTTTACCACCGTGCCGCCTATCTTTTTCACCTATGCCACGCATTTCTTCATCTGGCACACGACAGACAATATCCAGGTGCGAAAGAACCGCATCGGCAATTACGCGCTGGTGGAAAAAGCCGTGCGCCAGGTTAACGAGAGCTACGTGAAGGATCCTGTCAGATACGCACATTACTATAAGATTGTGAAAAACCTGTAACATAATGGCCGATAACGACATAAGACCGATGACACTCAGCGAGCTGGCGCAGCGCTGGGGTGTCTCATGCAAAACCGTCAAGCGGTGGATCAAGCCTTTTGCGGCTGAAATAGGCCCCCGCGAGGGCAACATATACAATGCACGTCAAGTTTCCATCATTCTTTCGAAACTTGAGTAGTTTTCATGGTTGATATTTTGACAGTGCCCCTTCGTCTCCCCGGCGAAGGGGCTTTTTTTATCCATACAGTCCCATTCAGGTATAATCGGGAATAATCGAGCCTAATCGTTCCCAATCGGGAATATGACAACAGTCGCACTCCTACCTTTGCGGTTTGAAACAGTCGTACTTTATTACATAAACTTAAAAAACACAAAGAAATGGACAAAATTTTCAAATCGAACACAATCATGGGCATTGTAGCTATTGCTACTTTGGTCCTTGTCGGTATCATGTTCTGGCGCGTCCAGAAGGCCAACACCAATTGCGCCAACGCAATCGCTGGCGGTGCCAAAATTGACGCAGAATAAACTGTTGACCTATGAAAAAGACAGTCTTAATTATAATTATCCTTGTCGCCCTGGCATATATCGCATGGCGTCGCGGATGGTTCGCCAAAACCGCCCTCATAGAAGGAAAGGTCGAAGGAATGGCTGATCCCGGCACCGGTGATCTGACCACCGACGAGATTATAGCCCGCACCTCGATGACCGAGTACGAGAAGGGCAAAACACGCGAGTGGGTCAACTACATTCTCAAAGCCATCAAGTCAGGCAATAAGAGCTGGACTTACGAGGCTATAGCCCAAAATGCCAATGAACGCGGCATAACCTTCAACAAGCAACTGGTGCGTTCTGCAACCTATCAGCTGTATGCTACAGCTAAGATGTTCGGCAAAGAATACTGGGAAAAAATCAGCGCCGAAATCATCGCTATGTAAATCAAGTCAATTCAAAAAAAACAACTAAAAACAACAAAAAATGAACAATCAACTTAACAACGCTCTCAAACCCGTTGCATCATTCAGAATCGTTAACCCAGCGGGCAATCCAGAGAGAAAACTTTGCCTCATTCCCGGTCACTTCAACCTGACAGGTGTTGTCGACGTCGACGACGGCCATGGTGGCACAATGCCGGTCATTACCTACAACGACAAAAAACCAATCGTGGACGCCGGTTATTCATGCGACGAGGTTGCCGATGACTACAACCAGTCGTTATCACGTTCAGCCGTCCAGGTGCATCCGAACAACGAGATGACACGTTACCGCGACTTCCTCAACTTCATTCGCTTGAAGCAGTTGAGAGTGTCTAAGATCCGTCTGACCAACCGCACTGCCTCAAGTGTCGGTCGCGCTCAGTTCAACAAGCGCTTCGAGGTCTCCGCATCTTCTATCGGTTCTCGCGCAGGTTCCGACTTCATCAACATCGCGAACTACAAGAACCCGGCCAACTACGACCAGGACATTATCGAAATCGATCTCGCACAGCAGAACCTTCTGTTGGACGCCACAACATTGACATTCCTCACTGTTGCGGCCGATGCCGACTTCGACATCGAATTCACACTCGACGACACCCCATTGGTCAGAGTGTAATCAGTCATATTCAGATCATCGTTCAAAGGCGGCGAAAAATACGCCGCCTTTTTTGTTAACACAAAAAAAATAATAAAGATATGAACAATACATGTAAATTCAATCGCGTAAGCCATGAGGGACCTACGACACAAGTTACTTCGACAGAGGTCCCTTCGACAGAGGTCCCTACGCCGACATCAAATCCCGACACTCCGGGCCAGTCAGGTAAGTGGTATGATGGCCTCTGGGGTGCCGTAGGAGAGATGTTCAAGATCTGGCAGCCGTCACCCAAGACGGAATATGTGGTCAACAATCCGGAACAAAAAGACAACACCATGCTGTACGTAGGTATCGGCGGCGTGGTATTGGTGGTTGTTCTCTTCCTCGTCATCGCACTGAAGAAATAAAGATTATGAAAACCGACAACAGCAAGGTAAGTCATTACAACGCAGAGTTCTGGGGTGATTTCTCCAACAATGTGTTCAAGTTGGCAGATAGCTTGGGAAGCCAATACATAGCGAGTCGTCAACGCAATTCAACACAGGTGGTGTATCAGACTCCAACCGTTGACCAAGGCCTTGACACCTCCAGGCTCCTGATGTGGGGCGCCATCGGATTGGCTGTGATTATCCTTGCTGTTGTCCTGATAGTAATTTTTAAAAAGTAACATTATGATTCCAATTACTAACACAAGCGGAAAATTCGTGATGCAGCCCCAGGCTTCTCACTATGCCGCTGAAGAGCCAGTCGACAACAGCAGCAGCACGGCAAAAAAGGTGCTGCCTACAGCGGATATCGTGGATATTCCGCCATGCCCGGCATACCAACCGTCGCCCATGGAGATGGTGCGTCATTACTTCGGCAGCCTGTGGTGGCTGTGGATAGTCGTCCTGGTTTTTTACCTATCAAAAGAAGTTGACTGATGGATTGGGAAAAGGAACTGTCGCAGTATTTGACCGGCGAGACATACGCAGCTGACGCCGCCACCTGGTATCTTGAGCACAAAGACTTTACCCGGAAGACCGGTTATAACCTCTTAGGCCAATACCAGGGCACAGACTATAAATATTACGTCTGGGTCGGCGTTAAGGCCCCTGATGGCTACGGCATCACCGAGGCCAAAGGCGAGGTCATGCGGATAATCGCTGATAATTATGAATACTTCGGCCTGACAGCCGTTCGAGCCTACGACGACAACTTTCATCCCGGCGTTCTCTTCGGCACCAACACCGGCGCTCAGATAGCCAGTAATAAAATCAAGGCTCTCGCGCCTACCGATCAGCCTGTTATCGACACTGATACATTGACAATAATGCTCGGCATAATTGCGGGTCTTATCTTGATCGCGATTCTTATTTACGCTTTTAAATAAAATAGTATGAAAACCTGGGTGAAACAACTACGAAATTATCTGTCCGGTCGCTACTGGAAGCCCTACAAATGGGAGCCGACGTGGTTTGATCATCATGTACTTGGTTACTCAAGGACTCGATACTATCTGAACCTGCAAATTGCCCCGAAAGCCGGATACAGCAACGATACTTTGAAAAAGAATGTGGCCGACTTGATAAGCACCTACATTCTGCCTTATTGCGTCGGCGCTGAATACGGCGGCGAAGACAATGATGACAAGCGGCCGACGATCTTCTACGTTGAATTTGACGACGACCGCGCGCTTGATAAGCTCAAGAGGCTGGTTGAATTTGTCGTAAGCCAGGATGTCACGCGCTCATACACTCCTCAGGAGATATCTGCAATTAAACTCGAATATCCGACAGCCTTAGTCGACGCCCTGGAGCTGGGTGTTGTGTCAGACAGTACTGAAGAAACGGATATTGTCGCCGATGATACCGATGACAATTCCCTGGTTGTAATAATCATTATAACTGTTGCGATATTATGGATCCTCGACGAATAAAAGTAAGATACGCCGACACAGGCCACTGGATGGCGCGCTGCGACCACTCTACAGGAGTGATCGAGCTGAACCGCCGTGAATTCCCTAAGCTGTCACCGATATTTCGTGATTATATATGGTGTCACGAATATATACACCTGCTGTGCGATATATACGATGAAGCCGAATGTAACCGTATTGTCAATCAGATATTCGTCGGTCGGGCAAAAAATGACAGCGAGCGCCGCCAGAGGCTGCAATTTCTCATGAATTCCGAGTCTCGGCCCAACACCTCAGGCATGAACGCGATAAGCTGGGGCCTAACGAAGCTAATTGGTATCGTTGTCGACATATCGACCAATGCCAAGATCAGCGCCCAGAGCCTTGAGGCTAACGAAAAGTCCGGCTTCAACGCCTTGTCAGAGGAAGATCAGCGCGCGGCTGTCGATATAATGCTCAGTTACGCGTTCAGAAAGGCGCGCCGCAGCTCGACGCGTACAGCGCAGAATTTCTTTATGGCCAAGATGGAGCCTTACCTGACTCCGCTTAGCATCAACTCTTATGCTGCGCTGGTAAGCCGTTACAAATGGATCGCGAATGAGATCGGCAGCTATGAAAAGCGTTACGGCTTCGGCTTTACCGAAATAAAACCTGCCGACAATAAAGATCTGTACCTCGGAGCTGCTGCAGCTCTGGTGCTTCTCATCATTGCCGGATATCTAATTTTCAAACACAAATTTAATAAGTAAAGATTATGAAAATAAATAACTTGGATTTAGGAATTAACCCCAAATACGTCCGCATCGCCTTATGGATAATTGCCGCTATAGTGGCGATCGTTGTCATCCGGAAGATCTGGAGAAAGGTTAGGGAGTCAATTGATCGCAAGATCCTTGTCGATAAGATGAACCAGGATATCATCAACGACGAGTTGAGTTTTACCAACGCACAATACCTGCAATTCGCCCAGTCGGTCTATGAGGCCCTCAACGACAAAACCTCCGGATTCTGGGGAGTGGATCAAAAGAAGATATACGAGGTCTATAGACAGATGAAAACAGCGTCGGACATCCTGAAGCTGCATGACGCCTTCGGTACTCGCGAGATTGACACCGCATGGACTCTCGGCGCCGACGGATCGTATACATTGAGCGCGGCATTGCCAAAGCTCCTTACTAAGAGCCAGCTTCGGGAGGTGAACAGTATATTGCGCGAAAACGGTGTAAACTTCAGCTATTAAAAATCACTAAAATTAAACAATATGGAAACAATTATCAATTTCTTCAAAAAAAACTGGCTCAAAGTAGCCATTGTGTTACTTGTTATCATTGTCGTGGTGATCATTCGCCGCAAAAACCGCAAGAAAGACAATTATTCCGCAACTATTGACAATGGACAGTCTGGGGGCGACGAACAGTCATGGGACGGCGGCGACACACCGTCGGCTAAGGCCAAGTTCCCTCTGCAGCCTCGCTCTCTGGCCGGCAGCTACTCCAACGCAAAAGGCTCGATGGGTTCTCAGATCAAGACCTTGCAGATGATCTATAACGCCAACGCCACCACAGGTACTCCGTTGGATGTAGACGGCAAGTACGGCCCCAAGTCTGAAGGTGCATTCACCGGATTCTTTTACGACATGATCGCCAGCAACGGCACCATCAACGAAAGCCAGTACGAGCAGATCTTGAAAAAGTATAACTAAAAGGAGGTGATTATGGCAACAGTTAAGAAAACGGCAAAAAAGGCAGTGGCTAAACGGTCTTTATCGGTAAAAGAATATGAAACAATAACCAACAAGTATTATGCTTTGAAAGGTTATGTTTATAAGCTCGCTGAAAGCGGCAAACTTCACGAAACACCTGAAAAGGAGTTGCGTAAATACTTAAAATCACTGGAAAAGACTCGTGCAGCCGTAAACTGGCCTCGTGCAACAGGGTATAAGGCAGGTTAATCATTAAAAATAAAGATTATGGCAGTTAGAAGTTTGAAAAAAGGCGATTTGGTTAGGGAATTGGGAACTGATTATGTCGTAATTCAGACAAGAAACGGCATAAGCGGCACAATGTTATGTGTGAACAACAGTCCGTATGTAAAGAGCGATTTCCAGACAATCTATTTTGAAAAGGCGGATCTTGGAAAAATGAAAAGAAGAACACCTTCTCAGGTGTCAAAGAAACTTAGAGACAAAAGAAATTCAATGGCTAAATAAAAACTCAAACATCATGGCTTACACATCTAAAGCAAAGCAAATGTCGAAATCTGATTATGTGGATAATCTTTGCCGCTTCATATATTCCAACTACGAGCAGCACGGGATGTTTGAGTCCGCTTGTGCTGCAATGGCTAAAAAAAGAATGAAGGGTTCGTTTCCTAAAGAATCCGTTGAAAAAGTTTTGTCGATAGTTGTTAATAATGCAAAGAGATGGTATAACTGGTATAATAAGGACAATGGAAGAAAACTACCTCCTCTTAATGGTGAATTAAGAGAAATGGCGGTAAGAAAACTTTATCCTACTGCAGAAAAACACATTAAGGATATGATATCTTATTACAAATACATTAAAAAATAACATTATGGGCAGACAAAAATCATTCAACTTCACTCGTCGCGGCTGCAACAGCACCAAGGCCGCCAAGATCCTCAAGGAGAACCGCGAGGAATACGGCAAGCTCCTTAAAAAGGAGATTGCCAAGCAGACAGGCAAAAAGAGTGTGACAAAGGCGGCCAAGGCTGCCTCCAAGAAACACAAAAAAATGACCTGGAAACAGGCACTCAAAGCCGCATCGAAATGAAAACGAGCATCATAGGCCGCAATCTGATAAAGACCTTTGAGGGCTACCGCGAAAACGCGTACCTCGATCCGGTCGGCATCTGGACTATCGGTTACGGCCATACAGGGGGCGTGAAAGAGGGCGATACGGTGACAGAGGAAGGTGCTGAACAATTGCTACAGCAAGACCTCAAGGCGGCGGAAAACACCGTGAACGCGACCGGACTGGTGCTGTCTCAGCTCCAGTTCGACGCCCTCGTCTCCCTGGTGTACAACATCGGCTCGGCCAACTTCAACTCATCGACACTCCTCAAGCTGCTCAGGCAAAGCACCAAGCCGCGCCAGGAACTCGAAAAATGGTGGAAGGCGTGGAACAAGGCCAAGGGCAAGACGCTGAAAGGCCTGCAACGCCGCCGCGAGGCCGAATACATGCTTTATTCGCGCGGTTTTTTTCTGTTAGCCGCCTTGACGGTTGTAATCCTGGCGGCCATAATATTACTAACAATTAAAATTGTAAGAAAATGAACAACATAGACTTATACGGATTCATCCAAGGCAGCTGGCATCTGACTGAGATTATCACCTACGATAACTCCAAGGTCATATACTGTGGCAAGGCCGGCAGCGCCACCGCATCTGAAAATTCGCCCTCATGGTGTATCAAGCGCATCACCATGACAACCGTTGACAGCGTACAGACAATCGTGGAGGAGTTTGCAGAAGGCAAATTGCAGTATGATAACGTCTGGGCCAATCGAAAAATTCTGAACTATAAATATCTAATCTGATGGACGAAATAACCTACAACCCATTTACCGGAGAGATGGATATCGTTAGCGAAGGCAGCGGTCCCGTCATCGTTGTAAAACCCGAATGGGAGACACTTCCGGACAGTCAGAACTAATAAAATAACCTTTTAAACAATATTAAATTATGAACGAAGTAAGATTCATCGTTTGTACTTCAACGCAGTACAAAAACGCGACAAAAGACAGCAATGTGTTGTACTTTGTCATTGATTCCGCAACAGGTATCGCCATTTACAAGGGCGAAGTCATGGTCGCCAACAACATCCAGGTGGCTACAGCAAGCACCCTCGGTAGCGTCATGCTCACAGACGACATCCAAACCAACGCCTCGTCAGGTGTTAGCAGCGGCATAGCTGTCACTCCTAAGGCTGTTGTCGACTTCATGAAGAACCTCGACGCCATGCGTTTCAAGGGCACACTTGGAACCAACGGCACTATCACCACAGTTCCTACCAACAACTACGAGGCTGGCGACGTCTACAAGATCATCACAGCCGGCACTTATGCAGGTGTCCCGTGTGAAGTAGGCGACATGATCATTGCAATTAATGACGGCCCTTCATCAGGCTCCACCGTCATTGACGCTGACTGGGTTGTCGTCCAGGGCAACATCGATGGCGTGGTTATCGGCCCTTCATCGGCAACAGATCTGCATGTGGCCGTATTTGACGGAACCACCGGCAAGATCATCAAGGACGGCGGACATGCTCTGTCAGAGTTTTTGACAGCTCACCAGGGTGTCGAAGTCAACAACGTGTTGGGAGAGCGCGACACTCAGAGAAACACCGTTCAGATCAACCCTTACGGAGTGTGCAGCACAGCAGCCGCCACAGCCGCCAAGGTGGTCTCCATCACCAAGGGAACTCCAACGCTGAATGCCGGTTTGCGCGTAACCGTCAACTTCGCCAACGCCAACACCGCCAGTTCACCGACACTGGCTGTTAACAACCTCACCGCAAGCCCGATCTACTTCGAGGGCGCAGCAATAGGCTCAGGCGACGAAAAATTCCTCCTCAAAGGTGTGCAGGAGTTTGTTTTCGACGGTACCAACTTCCATCTTTGCGGCAATCACATGCCGGTTTGGGGTACATTATCGTAAAAACTAAAAATCCAAGGCCATGTATGTAAAATATAAATCATGCACCGCCCAGGAATACAGTAACGCATTGTCACAGGGTACACTCGATGCAGGTACCCTGTACATCGTTACAACCGCCGGCGGTTTGGGCGACACAAGCCCCACAGTCCGAGCAGAATTGTATATCGGCAACAGAAAAGTTGTCGAGGATATAGCCGCACCTATAATTGCCATGATCCAGGTGTTGGATGCGGCCCTCAACGGCCTCAACGGAAATGTCGAGGCCATCAATGTAGACAACACCGGTGACGTACACTGCAAGTCTATCGACGTGGATAATCTGCCAAAGGTGTGCGGATATCCGGCAATTATCATCAAACAAAACTCACCGGACGTCATTCCCGATTTTGTAGGCCAATTTTATTTCGACAGCTACAATAAAAACGTCTATTTCGGCGCAGGAGTAGCGTCCGTATCGGATTTTATCAGGTTGAATAACTAAACAAGAATCATCATTATGTTACAGATATATAACACAAGAGCTGATTATAACGCCAACCACACGGCCGGTGTGTCGTTGATTCTGAGCGAAAACGCCGTAATGTATGACGGCCAGAACGTCATCAAAAAGTATCCTAACATCGGCGATTTCGTTGTAATGATTAACGGTAAGGAGCGTTTCTTGGATGTCAATACAGCCACCTCGGAGCTTGTCAACGCGTTGCCCGTCATCGGCAAGGTGTATGACGTGCAGGGAAGATATGTGCGCGTTGTCGGTGGAAAAAATAACTCCTCGGAGCAATGGAGCAATGTGTGTGATTTTCTCCTGACACCAAGCAGCTCTGTTTTCGACGGAACAGAACACACCATGGGAGTGGTCCTTCAGAATGTAGTAATAGGCAAATTTGTCTACACCGCACCTTCAATAGGCAGCCCGGACGACTTGTTGGCTGATTTTGTTCATCATCTGAACTCCTGGCTTGAGGAAAACGCGCCAAAATGGGAGGCCTATGTTAACAGCGACAATAACGCCATACTCCAGTTCAGCAATTACGACGGTTACGAATCCACTTGTTCCATCGACGAGTGCACTCTGACTAAACTTGTGGGATCCGAGCTGGCCGCCGAAACTATCAGTTATCTTAAAAATGAAAATGGACAGTCGTTCAACTATTATCAGGTAATGTGTTACGACAGGGCGCTGAATTATTTTGCGACCAACGGCAGCACACCATCGACAGCCATTGACAACATTCAGGCAAACACAGCTCCGGTGACGAGATCTTTCTTCGAAGACAATCCTTTAGGTGCGAATTTAAGAGCTAAATTCATAACCTATGAAAACTACATCGCCATGTGCCGTGCACATTCGAGGGAGCTGAATTACGGTATTATGCAGTTCCGTGATGGCAAGGCGATGACGCAGAAGCTGTTGGCTAAAGAACTGTTGAGATGGGGTGTGAAACAATGTCCCTACCGG
>Ga0310690_10002942_pt1 | contig 26618 bp, 20 predicted proteins | sample AusTroGonzalo_MG_2_FD_207661 | JGI IMG/M metagenome (GOLD analysis project Ga0310690, IMG submission 207661) | Bovine rumen microbial communities from tropical cattle in Woodstock, Queensland, Australia - Gonzalo_04 (v2) (version 2) | ecosystem: Host-associated > Mammals > Digestive system >...
ACGAGAAGCGATCTCCATCAGCCAACAGACGGCCATTCTCAAAAATCATGGCATTACCGCCATAGACAACATCCTGCGTTGATTCACCAAAGCCACAACTGCTATAGACATAGCCGCACATCATGCGAGCACTCTGCTGAGCCAACAACGAACAAAGATAGTAGTGCTTACCTAATAACTCGTCGGTAGCCGAGAGGTTAAAGATAATATCAGCACCTGCCAATGCAAGGTTATTACTCGGAGGAAGAGGAGCCCAGACATCCTCGCAAATCTCAATACCGAATCCTACGCCATCGCAAGTACGGAAGACAATAGGTTCTGAAGATACGCTCACCTTACTGCCTGCCAAATAGATATCCTGCGGCATGAGGTCAGCTGCAGAAGCAAACCATCGCTTCTCGTAGAACTCACAATAGTTGGGCAGATATGTTTTGGGGACAACACCTAACAGCGAACCACTCTGAACAACGACGGCACAGTTATAAAGCAACGGGCCTATACGCACAGGCATACCTACTACACTGATAATATCGAGTTTGCGGGTGAAGTCAAGCAACTTGATAAGAGCCTCTTCAGCCTTATCAAGCAATAACTGCTGACGGAACAAGTCCTGACAAGTATAGCCCGTTAGCGACAATTCAGGGAATACTATCACCTCGACACCCTTACCTTCGGCTTGGGCTATGAGGCTCTCTATCTGCTGCACGTTATAGTCTACATCGGCTACGCTCACACTTGGTATGGCAGCAGCCACCTTGATTAATCCGTACTTCATACAGGTTTTAGATTTTATATCTGGGGTTAGGGGATAAGAAGCGAACTGTCACCATAACTCAAGAAACGGAAGTCATGAGAAAGGGCATAGTCGTAAATTTTGTGCCAATCGCCTTTAACAAAAGCACTTACGAGAAGAAGCAACGTAGATTGAGGCTGGTGGAAGTTGGTGACCAACATCTTCACGATTTTATACTCATAGCCTGGAGCAATGATTATCTGCGTACTACTATGAAGCGATGGAAGTTCGTTACGATCCAGCCAGTCGAGCAAAGCTTGTACAGATTCTCTACTCTCCACTTTCTGCTTTCCGTTTTCCACTTCATACGGTTCCCATTGTTTTACATGAAGTTCATCTTCCTGAATATCAGGATTACTGAGAACTTTTAGTCCCATGTAATAGAGGCTTTCAAGCGTACGCACACTCGTTGTTCCCACAGCAATAGCCTGACAATCATGAGCCAACAGTTTTACGAGCGTCTGACGATGTACGCAGATATACTCTGTATGCATCTCGTGATCTGCAATCTCCTCACTCTTCACAGGCTTAAAGGTGCCAGCACCTACATGGAGTGTAACCTCCTCACGGTCTATACCATGAGCATCAATAGACTGAAGGACACGATCCGTGAAATGAAGTCCTGCGGTGGGAGCTGCTACGCTACCCTTAATCTTAGAATAAACGGTCTGATAGGTCGTCTTGTCACTCTCCTGTGTCTCGCGGTTAAGATACGGAGGAATAGGTAGTTCACCCATAGACTCAAGAATTTCCGCAAATGAGATATTCTCATTGTCCCAGGTGAAATCTATGCGATGACTAGTGCCGTGAAGAGGACCATGGGTAGCTCTCATCTCAAATTTCTCGTTTCCGATTTCCACTTCACGAACAAGAGGGCCTTCTTTCCATTTCTTAAGATTACCCACCAGACAATACCACGAGCAATGTCCCCGCATTTGAAACATCAACTCATAATCAGAAGGCTCCGCAGGCTCAAGCAGGAAGATTTCAATAAGTGCGCCGGTCTCCTTATGGAAATGCAGACGTGCCTGTATAACCTTCGTATTGTTGAATACCATGAGTGCTCCTTCTGGCAGATAGTCTGCCAGATGATAGAACACATCCTCACCTACCTCACCATGCTTATAAAGAAGCAATTTTGAATGATCGCGCTCTGCCATAGGAAACTTGGCAATGCGCTCATCAGGCAAGGGATAATTGTAATCGCTTATATGAATATGTTTTGTATCCATTTATAATTATAAATAAAGCATAAAACAAGATCTCAGTATAGCATAGACAAAGGTCAAGACCATCACGGTAACGACTACATCTATATCTGACAACTGATATCCCGTACTTGTATATTGTGTTGAAACGAAATTCTCTTTATTAATCATCAACTTACGCATGCGAAAATGCAAATACCATACAGCCGTACCAATAGTACCACCCCATAACAGACCACAAAGAATATCGCCAGGAAAATGTACGCCAAGATACATTCGCGTCCAGCAATTCAGCAATGACCATAAGACGAGCGTTATTGTGAGCAAACGGCTTCTAACCAACAATGCAAAAAATATGGCAATGCTGAAGGTATTAGCAGCATGAGAGGAGAAAAAGCCGTATCGACCGCCTCGATAACCATTCACAACATCAACAAGCATCGCAATATCTGCATCACGCGAAGGGCGCCAACGAGCTATTTCCGGTTTAACAATCAAATCATTGAGTGAACCTGCGAAGAAAACACACAATCCGGCACATGCCATTATGAGCAATATTTTCTGGATGTTGTCATTATTCTTCAATACCATATAGAAGAGTGCAAGATAAAGTGGAATCCAAGTAGTAGCCGTAGTCAACGTTTTGACCAGGCCATCAAGGAACAAGGACTCGCTCCCATTGAACCAAAGCAACAATTGCTTATCAAATTCAATCAACTCTCCCATAATTTCAAATTTCTTCAATCTGATTGGCTTCTACCCATCCCTGCTTACCATCAGGAACGAGCACCTCTCGCCAACCATCCATAGAGTCATCTTTGATTGTAACCTTTGTACCCTCATGAAGGATAAATAAGTCTGTACCATTCTGAGCTGGCGTGCTTTTCACTGTTACTGCCGACCCTATGATGATGGCACCATCACGATGATCTATCATCTGTTTTTGATGCCAAGCAAAGATATTACCAGCAATAAAGCACAATAACAAGAGAAGCCCACCAAAGAATCCTATTTTACGTAACCATATAGGCGAACAGAAAAGGTAGATAAGCATCAAGAAGGTAGCCCCTAACAGGCAGAACACAGCCACATAAGCCCATTCGTCAACACTCAACATATTGACCACCGAGCGATACCATGTGGTGAGGAAGAACTCCGACTGCGGCACAATTTTATCCACTGTTTTACTGCGAGCCAGTTGCAAGTTAAAACGGATATCCTCATCTCCTGGCGAGAGCAGCAGCGCACGTTCGTAGTTCAACACAGCACGTGTAATGTTCTCCATACGATAGTATGAGTTTCCCAGATTGTAATACAGTTCTGCACTAGGTCCAACCTTCAGCAACTGCTCATACTGCTGAATAGCCTGCTGGTAGTTCTCATTCACATAACTGCTATCCGCCTCAGCCTTCGAGAGTGCAAAAGCCGATGATGGCATCAGCATCAGGAGCAACAAGAATGCAGTAGCGACTCCTTTCTTCGGTTTACGATTCATTCCCTCTTCAATTTTCTCGATGGCAGTCATTGCCGTCTGATACACCTTATTCATATTACCCTTTGGATCGCCTGGTGCGTAGCGTTCAAACTCACACTCGTCGATAGCACTCAGGAACTGATTCACGGCCTCGGCATCTACTTGATAAACAGAGAGACGCTCGCTGATATTCTCACGCGACAATTGTTCTACGGGGATATTCAACTTATCACCCACGTATCCCCACAAAGCACGTAGCGCCTCATCATAGAACTCGCCAGGTTTGTTGTCTTTCATCAACTTAGCCGCCTTTTTCAGTCGCTTCGTAGCAATCTTGTTGGCCTTCTTACCACGCACCCTACCTAAGTCTGAATTTTCGATAGCACGCTTGCGGAATAAGAGGAACAAGGACATAAAACTAGCCAACAGAATAACTATTGTCCAAATATAACGCACAGAACCAAAGAAATAATCACCATCGGTCTTGACTGTTGCTCCACCCAACTTGATATGACGTATGTCACTACCCAACATCTGAATATCCTCCTGATCAGAGAAAGTTTGCACCTGACTCTCGCCACCTTCGCCCTTGGCAACATCGAGGTGATACTCTTCTGATGTCAGCGTCTTATACTGTTTCGCCTGCGTGTCGAAATATACAAACTCCACTGGAGGAATTGTATACTGTCCTTGATGACGCGGCACAGCCAAGAATTCATAGACCATACTACCTTCAAGTCCACTGGTAGTAAGACGTGTTTTATCCGTTGTCTTGGGATCGTAAGTATCAAAATCCTTGGGGAATTTTACAATGGGCTGTTTAATAAGTTTCAGGTTACCCGTTCCACTTATAGTTACTTTCACAGTCAGAGGGTCATTAGCTTTCAACTCTGCCTTATCAATCTCTGCAGACATCGAAAACTTGCCTACACCACCAGAGAAATTGGCAGGGCGTGTGGGCAAAGGATCGACATCAATTTCTATGCCAGGTGCCTGTATCTGCTTCTTCACTTCAATGTAACTGGAACCACCATTAAAGAATGCTTCAAAGGGATCTACGTTGCGATTCTGCTGAATCACAACGCCATTGAAAGTGAGAGCTGGTACCTGAAGTTTACCCGACATCTGCGGGAACATCACATACTGACTCCACGTAACAGTCTTATAATTACGACCATTAAACTGCTCTATCTTGAAACTCTTCTCCTGAGGCAATGGAATCTCCTGAGTATGAAATCCTTTCAAGTCGGGCATCTTGCCTTCCAACTGTGTCAGGCCAACCAACGTGTAAACCTTATATGTCAACAAAACGGGTTCTTGCTCTACCACACGTTTCTTCGATGCACTCACCTTAATAAAGAGATCCGATCCAGAAATCTGTGTACCAGCAGAACGAATCTCAGGCTGCTGGTTACTACGTCCATTCGCCTGTGCAGTACCGCTTACCTGTATTTTCAGTGTATTTGAAGAAATCTGCTTACCATCAGCAGTAATCGTTGCAGCAGGAATAGTAAATGTTCCATTTTTCAGAGCACATAATATATAAGTATAAGTAACAGTAGATGACTGAGAAGTATGCCCGTTTACCATACTGAAACTAGACTGTGTACTTGTGCTAGGCCCCATCAGCACCTCAAAAGCATCTGAAGGTATTTGGCCTATTCGGAAACCCTTTACATCTTGAGTATTCACAGTATATGTCAGACGGAATTGCTGATTAACAGCAACCTGCTGAGGCGCATTGGCAGTGAGAGTCTGCGACATTGCAGACACCACAACAATCATCAAGCATATTATTGCAAAAAATCTTTTCATCATTTTACCAATTTTTCTCAATTCTACGACGACGAGTCTGTTGCTGATTCTCTTTCATCCTTTTCTGTGTTTCCTTTTCCTGTTGCATGGCAGCATTCAGCAATTGTTCTGCATTTTCTTTGCTCATAGGCGGCTCTTGCTGTTCCTGCTGTTTGTCCTGCTGCTCCTGCTGCTCCTGTTGCTTCTTTTCCTGTTCCTTTTGTTGTTGCTGTTGCTGATTTTGATCCTGCTGATCCTGATTCTGCTGTTGGTTGTTATTCCCACCATTCTGATTCTTCAACTGACGTTGACAAAGAACTAGATTATAGCGTGATTCATCGTCGTTAGGATTATTGCGAAGTGCATTCTTGTATGCTTCGATGGCTTTACCAAAATCTTTTACACCCTGATAAGCCACACCTTCATTATGATAAGCCTGCGCTTTACGCAAAGGATTCGTTTCTGCACGAGCCGATCTCTCAAACATCTGCGCCATCGTATCGCAACGTTCTTTCTGTACCAGTTTATAATCAGCCGGAAACATGGAAGTAGGCAAATTATAAAGCACGCGTGCATCGGTACTGTCAGCACGATAAGCTTTCAAATAGTTAACCTGAGCCTCCTGACGCTTTTCCGTTCTGTATAAGGCATTTCCTTTACGGATAAGTTTACGAGCCTGTCTATTGTCTGCATAAGAATATACAGATATGACAGTCAATAGAAGAAATATGATATAATATCTAGAATGTCTCATTATCGCTTAAAGAGTTTTATTTTCTTGAGTATCGGATTTCTACGATCCAACACACACACCTCGATAATCAATAGCAAAAGCGCAAAGGCAGCTGCATACTGAAACTGTTCTGCATAATCACTATAGATGGTTGTCTCACCTTTCTCTAGTTTATCCAGTTCTTCGTCTAACAAACGCTGGGCACTACTGTTATTATCCACATGGATATAAGCACCGCCACCAGCCTGAGCCACTTCTCTACACATCTGCTCATTTAGGCGCGACATAACCGTATTACCCTGATTGTCTATCATGTAATTACCTGTTTCAGGATCTGGCACTGGAGAGCCATTTTTCGAACCAATACCAAGGACATAAACATTCAGTCCCTTTTCATGGGCTGCTTTCGCTGCCTCAACAGCCCTACCTTCATGATCCTCACCATCGGTGATAACAATGATAGCTTTGCCTACGTGCTCCTGTTGCGTGAAACTATGCGAAGCCATTTCTATAGCACCAGCAATATCAGTACCCTGATTAACAATCATCGTAGGGTCAATAGTGCTTAGAAACATCTTAGCAGACACATAGTCGCTTGTAATAGGCAACTGCACAAAAGCATCGCCCGCAAATACAATCAGACCTATTTTATCATTGATAAAATTCTCTACCAGATTCTCTACCATCATCTTGGCACGATCCAAACGTGACGGTGACACATCCTCTGCACGCATAGAATTGGAAATATCCATCGCTATCACGACCTCAATTCCTGCACGTTTCTCCTGACTGATACCATTAGCCTGCTGCGGACGAGCCAGCATAATAATAATAAGTGTCAAAGCCAGTTCCAACAAACAGAACTTCACCAACGGACGCCAACGCGACACATCTGGCATCAACTGCTTCATCAAATCCGGATCACCAAATTTTCGTAAGCGTTTCTTCTGATTGAAATATGTGACGAATCGGATGAGAGCCAATACAGCCACCACCACTAACAGCCACAAGTATATAGGATTCTCAAATCTGAACATTACGGTATCCTCCTAAAAATTGTTATTCTAAGAAGTATCTCCAGCAACAAAGCACCAAACGCTATCAGACCATACTTCATATAGTCCTCATAGCGACGGCTATAGCGCTGAACCTCTATTTTCGACTTCTCTAATTTATCAATTTCATGATAAATCTCGCGAAGCTCATCTGCATTCCTTGCGCGATAGAACTTTCCGTTTGTCGTATTGGCAATATCATTCAACGTCTTTGTATCAATCTCTACCGGCACCTGAACATACTGCACACTTGAGCCCACTGTCATCGGATAACGAGCAGTTCCGTTCGTACCAACACCTATCGTATAGACACGAATACCCAAGCTCTGCGCTATCTCAGCCGAGGTCATCGGTGAAAGGTCGCCTCGGTTGTTACTACCATCAGTCAGCAGGATTACCACCCTACTCTTTGCTTTCGAATCCTTCAGTCTGCTTACAGCATTAGCCAAGCCCATACCAATAGCTGTACCATCTTCTATTAGACCACGGGCAGCAATATCAGTACGGACATTATGAAGAAGCGACAACAATGAGGCATGGTCAATGGTCATTGGACACTGAGTAAATGCCTCACCAGCAAAGATTGTCAAGCCTATATTATCATTAGGACGACCTGCAATAAACTCTGCCGCAACAGCCTTTGCAGCCTCTATACGATTCTGTATATGTCTAGAATCATCACGAAGGTCTTCTGCAAGCATTGAAGTCGAGACGTCCATAGCCAACATAATATCAATGCCTTCAATATTCTCATTCTGCATGGAATCATGAGTCTGAGGACGAGCCAAAGCCACCACCAACATTGTAAAAGCTAGGATGCGCAGAAATAGCTGTACGGGCATCAGCATGACTCTCCAACTGCGTTTTGTAAACCTAAACACATAGGTGTCCGCTATCTGAATAGTAGGTTCGCTCTTTTTCCGGAACATGACATACCATACAGCATACGGTATGATGAGCAGTAGAAGAAATAAATATTCTTTATTGGCAAATTCCATTATTCAAAAGTTTACAGTAACTCATATATATAGTACACAACAGCCCCGAATATAACAAGACAACAAACACCAATAACAGCTATTGTCGTCTTTAAAGCTACTCGTTTTTTACGCGTTTGTTGCTCTTCTTCCGTATATTGAGGCTTTACTTCATGCTGGTTAACAGGCTGCTCTATCTTCGTCTTGTTAATGAAATCGACAGCACTAACCAGATTTGCATCATTTTCATTTATCAGCGTAGAGTATTTGGCAAATTTCACCAAGTCGGCCGTGAGGAAAAGCTGACGCAACTCCGAGAGCGATTCCTGATCAGCATTCTTCATCAGGTGGTCAATAATCTCGCTACTGGTCATCTCCATTGCATTGAAGCCATAACGCTCTTCAATATACTTTCGGAGCGTATCCGTGAGTCGGGTGTAGTATTCCTTCGGGTCTTCCAAGGTCAACATCTTCTCTGCCTTGATTTCCTCAATAGCCTTCATAGCCTTCTGATGAGGCAACAGGCGCTTCACAATGCGGATATGAGCAATCACCGGTTTATTGTCACGCAGACGGATGTAGAGATAATACAATACAGCCATCAGTACCAAGAGCACGACACTCAGCCAGAAAGGAACGGCCCAGTCGTCGAGTTCCCAGTCAAAGGGATTGTCCTGTACATCCTTCGGACCGAAATACTGTTCATAGTTGGTTGTGTCCACATCAACAGTCAGCACCTTCAATGCCAACTGATTAGCAGAAAACTCCTGACCATTGACTTTCACCTTGACAGGAGGCAGATAGTAGAGTGTATCCTCAAAGGATGTCAGCACATAATCTCTCCTATGGCACACCTTTCCGCCATCAACTTTCTCGTCAGGTATTTCTACACATTCCAGCAATTCTATTCCTTCCGGCAACATAGTCCCATCAGGAAAAACCACATTATCACTCTCGTTGGTCGTTGCCGATACTGTGAGCGCCACCTGCTGACCTACCAGCATCTCTACGCTGCTCAGTTTCGACTCAACCTTCACTTGAGCCGCAACACCAAGGGTCATGAAGACCAATAGAAATGAAATGATATTTCTTTTCATCTTATCCTCGTTGTTTAAACAGACCCATCAAGGATTTCACGTAGTCCTCGTCAGTAGCTATGCTGACGCTATCTACATTACTCTTTGCAAAGGTCTCTTTCAGTTCCGCCTGACGTTTCAACCAATAGCGGTGATAGGTATCGCGCAGACTTTTACTGCTCGTATCTACATACTGCTCGAAACCTGTCTCTGCATCTACCACTTTCATCAAGCCTACATTAGGCAGTTCACAGGCACGCTTGTCGTACACCTGAATAGCCACCACATCATGTTTCCTGTTAGCAATAGTCAGCTGCTGTAGGAAGCCCTGGCGCACAAAAAAGTCGCTCAGGATGAAGGCAGTACATTTACGCTTGCTGACACCTGTCAGGAACTCCACTGCCTGTGCAACATCCGTATGTCTGCTCTCTGCGTGAAAGTCCAACATTTCACGTATGATATACAGGATATGCTTGCGACCTTTCTTGGGCGGAATATACTTTTCAATCTTGTCAGAGAAGAAGATAACACCAATCTTATCGTTATTCTGGATAGCCGAGAAAGCCAGCGTTGCCGCAATCTCAGTTACCATATCACGCTTAAATTGCTTCTGGGTGCCGAAATCAAGAGAGCCACTAACGTCTATCAATAGCATTACCGTCAGTTCGCGCTCTTCCTCAAACACCTTAACATAAGGTTTGTTGAAACGGGCCGTAACGTTCCAGTCTATATCACGCACATCATCGCCAAACTGGTATTCACGCACTTCCGAGAAGGCCATACCACGCCCCTTGAAGGCCGAGTGATACTGACCTGCAAAGATATTGGAACTGAGGCCGCGCGCCTTGATTTCAATCTTCCTGACTTTCTTTATAATCTCACTAGTTTCCATATTCTAGTCTCACTAGTTCCACTAGTCTTACTAGTATCAGGGTACTTCTACCTTATTGATAATCTTTGATACGATTTCCTCGCTGGTAATGTTAGAAGCCTCTGCCTCGTATGTCAGTCCAATGCGGTGGCGCAGCACATCATGAGCCACAGCACGCACATCCTCGGGCACCACGTAACCGCGACGCTTAATGAAAGCATACGCACGTGAAGCCTTTGCCAAGTTGATACTTGCACGGGGCGAACCACCAAACGAGATTAGGTCTTTCATATCCTTCAAGCCGTAACGGTCGGGATAACGGGTAGCAAAGACGATATCAGCAATATACTGTTCAATCTTCTCATCAATATATACCTCGCGCACCACCTCACGGGCCTTCAGAATCTCCTCCTTCGTAGTAACAGGTGTTACTGTGGGCAGGCTGCCAGCAATATTCTCGCGGATAATCTTCTTCTCCTCATCCAGCGTAGGATAGCCAATCACCACCTTCAGCATGAAACGGTCCATCTGGGCTTCAGGCAGCGGATAAGTACCTTCCTGCTCAATGGGGTTTTGTGTAGCCATTACGAGGAACGGTGTAGGCAGATTAAAGGTTTCACTACCAATAGTAACCTGCTTTTCCTGCATAGCCTCCAGCAAGGCACTCTGCACCTTGGCTGGTGCACGGTTGATTTCATCGGCCAGTACAAAGTTGGCAAACACAGGACCTTGCTTCACCAGGAACTTCTCGTCTTTCTGAGAGTAAATCATAGTACCCGTTACGTCAGCTGGCAAAAGGTCTGGTGTAAACTGTATACGACTGTATTTTGCGTCAATGAGTTGCGAAAGAGTCTTGATGGCCAATGTTTTAGCCAGACCAGGCACACCTTCCAACAAGATATTTCCATCACTCAGAAGTCCAATAAGCAATGAGTCAACCAGATGTTTCTGACCGATAATTACCTTATCCATACCCGTCACAAGATTTGTGACGAATGAGCTTTGCTGTTCAATCCGCATGTTCAACTCGCGGATATCAATATTTTCTGCCATAGTTATTTTAATTGTTTGTTTTATTCTGTTTTCTAAGGTTCTTTTTCCATTCTAGCTTTGGAATTTTGATGCTTTGTCCCTCTTTCAGGTCAGCAGTGGTGATGTTGTTATATACCTCGATATAACACTCCATACCTTCACCCAGCGTACGTTTGGCAATACGCTTGGTTGTGTCACCAGGACGCACCTTTTCCATACGGTCTGTGCCCACGATTCCATAAGCTCCTGTACGTACTCTCACATCCATCTTTTCGTATTTCTTCCACTCAGGTTCAGCTTCAGGTTCTTTCACCTCAGGCTTTGCTGGTATTTCCTCTACTACTGGCTTTGCCTGTAGAGTGTCAATTTTCAGTGTATCCTTCGAGATGGTGTCAGTCTTTATCGTATCTTCAACGACCACAGGTGCCACCTGCGTAGTATCAGTGGAACTTTCTGCATCTAATATTGACTGATGGTCAACATGACGACCAAAAAGATAACCACCTGCAAAACTAATTACACAGGCAACAATAGCTAATAGAAGCCACAACCACCAATAAGAATGCGTTTTCTCATCTTCTTCTACTTCGGGGATTACGACTTCCTTTTCTTTCTCAGTTACAGGAACAGGCTCTTCCTGCTTATTCTCCACCACAGGAGCAGGCGTTTCCTGTTCCTTTATTGGAGCTTGAATCTCCTCTTCCGTAACAACAGGTTCCTCTGTTTTCTCCTCAATTACAGGAGCTGTCTCTTCCTGTTTCTCTTCTACCACAGGAGCAGGTGTCTCCTTTTCCATTACTGGAGCAGGGACCTCTTCTTCTGTAACAGCAGGCTCCTCAATCTCGGGCTCATCCTCAAACTCCACCCCCTCATTAAGAACAACGGTCTCAAACTGCGAGAAAGGCTTGTTCACCAATTCCTTCATAGCAGCATCAGGTGTAAATGATAGTTTCTGATGACTATCAATAGTCACACGTTCGCCAGTGTTTACATTAACACTCTCGCGTGCATCTACATCAATGACTTTAAAGGTACCCAGGCCCTTTATCTTTACAAGCTTATCGCCAGTTACTCCATCTTGGATAGTCTCTATAAAGGCAGAGATAAACTGCTGGGCTTCACGCTTACTGATACCAGCTCTCTGAGCCAGCATATCAGCCAACTCTGTCATGTAAATCTTACCCATTACTCAGCCCCTCCTTTCTTGATTTTATCTTTCCAAGTGGGGTTTGGCTTGAAGGCAAGTACCAATTTTGGGGGCACCAACATACGTTGACCGGTAGTGGGACTCACCATTACGCGCTCTAATTTCTTCTTAACTTCAAAATTACCAAAGTTAGATAACTGAACACTATCACCTTCCAGAAAACAGTCGCTCATCACAGAAACCAACGAGTCAACCATTTTCTGTGTCTCTGACGTTTTCATGTCAGCACGACCAGCCAATATATTTATAAACTCTTTGTTATTCATATTTATCTTATTCTACAACTCCATAGAGATCAAACTCTTCTGAGTCAGTTATTCTCACTTGATATATCTTGCCTATTTCCAATTTGATATCTTGATGGATAAGCACCTCTGGATCTACCTCCGGCGAGCAAAACTCCGTACGACCAATATAATAATCGCCTTCTACCCTATCTATGATGACAGGCAGCGTCTGTCCTACTTTCTGAGCTTCTATCTCTGCACTGATATTCTGCTGCACACGCATCAGTTTATCCAATCTACGCTGCTTCACATCCTCAGGCACATCATCCTCATAATGCTCTGCAGAATAGGTTCCGTCTTCTTCGGAATAGGCAAAAGCGCCCATACGCTCAAAGCGAGCCCATTTCACGAAATCCAATAGTTCCTTAAAGTCCTCTTCCGTTTCACCTGGGAAGCCCACCATCAACGTGGTGCGGATATGGATACCAGGAACTTCCTTGCGCATACGCTCGATGAGTTCCATTGTTTCCTGCTTCGTGGTATTTCTGCGCATACGACTCAGCATGTGGTCGCTGATGTGCTGTAAGGCAATATCCAGATAGCGGCATACGTTCTTTTTCTCACGCATCACTTCCAGCAGGCGCCAGGGGAAATGCGTGGGATAGGCATAATGCAAACGAATCCACGTCACGCCCTCAATATCAGCCATCTGCTCTATCAGCTCTGCTATACGCTGTTCGCCATACAGGTCAACACCATAATAGGTTAACTCCTGAGCAATAATCTGAAATTCCGTTGTACCCTGACTCACCAACCAGCGCACCTCATCGAGGATTTCCTCCATCGGTCTACTCTGATGACGACCAGTTATCAAGGGAATAGCACAATAGGCACAATGTCTGTCACAACCCTCACTAATCTTGATATAAGCATAATGACGAGGCGTCGTGAGATGACGTTGACCATCACACAACTTCTCTACCTTAATATCACTTAATAGTTGTTTATAGTTGAACTTACCATACCAGCCATCCACTTCAGGAATCTCAGCTTCGAGGTCGGCCAGATAACGTTCCGAGAGGCATCCCATCACGTATATCTTTTTCACCTCGCCCGCGTTCTTACGAGCCACCTGTTCCAGCACGGTATTGATGCTTTCTTCCTTAGCATCAGCAATGAATCCGCAAGTATTGACAACGACAATCTCGCCCTGCGGATCGTCGCTATCATGGGTTACCTTAAAGCCGTTTGCTTCAAATAGCCCCATCAGTATCTCGCTATCAACCAGATTTTTAGAGCATCCGAGTGAAATAAAATCTACGGTCTTCATCCTTTAAACAGACTATCAACAAAATCTTTCTTATTGAAGAGTTGCAAGTCCTCCATTCCTTCACCTAATCCAATGTATTTCACAGGTACTTTCAGCTGGTCACTAATTCCAATAACCACGCCACCCTTGGCTGTTCCATCAAGTTTTGTGATTGCCAATGATGTAATCTGAGTCACGGCTGCAAACTGTTTCGCCTGCTCAAAGGCATTCTGTCCGGTAGAGCCATCAAGCACCAACATCACTTCATCGGGTGCCTCGGGCAATACCTTTTTCATGACCTCCTTTATTTTCTTCAACTCGTTCATCAGGCCAACCTTATTATGAAGACGACCTGCCGTATCAATAATCACGACATCAGCACCATTGGCCTTTGCACTCTGCAATGTATCAAAAGCCACACTGGCAGGATCGCTACCCATTTGCTGTTTCACCACAGGCACGCCAACCCTTTCTCCCCAAATGCACAGCTGCTCTACTGCTGCGGCACGGAATGTATCGGCAGCACCAAGATAAACGTTCTTTCCTGCTTGCTTAAACTGCCAAGCCAACTTTCCAATTGTTGTGGTTTTGCCCACTCCATTCACACCAACAACCAAAATTACATAAGGCTTATGGTCAGAAGGCAAATCCCAGTTATCATTATCCTCCGTATTATTTTCTGCTAAAAGAGCAGCAATCTCCTCACGTAAGATACCATTAAGTTCACTCGTTGATACATACTTATCACGAGCCACACGTTCTTCAATGCGTTCAATAATCTTCAGCGTTGTATCAACGCCCACGTCACTGGTAATCAGTACTTCCTCGAGGTTGTCAAGTACGTCGTCATCGACCTTTGACTTCCCTGCAATGGCACGCGCCAATTTGTCAAACACTGACGTTTTGGTCTTCTCCAGACCCTTATCCAGTGTCTCTTCCTTTTTCTTCTTACTAAAAAAATCAAACAATCCCATATTCGAATACGTATTTCAGAGTGCAAAATTACAAAGTTTTTCCGAAATATGAAGTACCTACAGATATTTTTCACTATTCCCTCTTCACTTTTCACTTTATTTTACTACCTTTTACTTTGTGTAAAGGCCTCTCGCTCGAAAAAACTCAAATAAATTTGGTTTTTCACGCGCTTATTCGTACCTTTGCACCCGAAATTGCAATTTTACATATAAAATGATACTTGAAAAGATAAACGAACTCCTTCAGCTTGTTGACTCGCTGGAGGCAAAAAATGCGGAGGAAGTAGAGCAGCTTCGTTTGAAATACCTGAGTAAGAACGGTGAATTGAACGAGCTGATGAAAGACTTCCGCACCGTACCAGCCGAACAGAAGAAAGAAGTCGGTATGAAGATTAATGAGCTGAAACAGCGCATTACTGATCGTATCAACTTCCTGCGCGAAGCCTGCACCTCACAAGAAACTGGCGATGAGACCATTGACCTTACTCGCACGCCCTACCCCATTCAGTTGGGCACACGTCACCCGCTGACTATTGTTACTAACGAGATTATCGACATTTTCAGTCGTATGGGATTCGTGTTAGCTGATGGTCCCGAAGTAGAGGACGACTTGCACGTCTTTACAAAGATGAACTTTGCAGCCGATCATCCTGCCCGCGATATGCAGGACACGTTCTTCGTTAGTCAGCACCCCAACGACGTGACTAAGAACATCCTGTTGCGTTCACACACCAGTAGCGTTCAGGCTCGTGTGATGGAGAACATGCACACCGAGGACGGTAAGCTTACCGCTCCTATCCGTGTTATCTGCCCAGGCCGTGTTTATCGAAATGAAGCTATTACAGCCCGCGCCCACTGCTTCTTCCATCAGGTAGAAGGTCTGTATATCGACAAGAACGTATCATTCACCGACCTTAAGCAGGTGCTCCTGTCATTTGCCCGCGAGATGTTTGGTGCTGACACCAAGATTCGTCTGCGCCCCTCTTACTTCCCATTCACAGAACCCAGCGCCGAGATGGATATCTCATGCTTCATCTGTGGTGGCGAGGGTTGCGGCTTCTGTAAGCACACCGGATGGGTTGAGATTCTAGGCTGCGGAATGGTTGATCCCAACGTGCTGGAACAGTGCGGTATCGACTCTAAGGAGTACAGCGGCTATGCCTTCGGTATGGGTGTGGAGCGTATCACCAACCTGAAATACCGCGTTAGCGACCTGCGTATGTTCTCTGAGAACGACACTCGCTTCTTGGAGGAATTCCAGTCAGCAGACTAAGCTACGCTTCAAATCTATTTCAAAATTACATAGAACAGAAAAGGCCGTTGGTCTTTTCTGTTTTTTTTATTTTGGTAATAAAGTTGCGATAATTGCAAATTTATTATTAAATTTGTACCCGATTTCAGAATAGTTATGAATAATCTCATTAAGAAGCTCATCATACTGGTGTTAGTGCTGGTAACAGCAGGCAGTTGCACCAAACAACCTCAACGTCAAGCCTTTGTTGGAGTTGAGGGTTATAACGAGGCCGACTCCATCATTTCAGATATTGGTGACACGCGCAACTTCCCACGTCTACTGGAGATTACCGACAGCTTTGAACAGGCAGGCGTCATCCCACCAGTAAGAGCCATCTTCTACAAAGCAATAGCCTATAATATCATGGGGCAGCGTAGCTCAGCGCTAAACCTTTACTATAAGTTGAAGAAAATCGATGCTGAAGATCTCACTTGTCAGGCCGATATAGAGTCATATACCTACGCATATAAAGACTATGTGCGCCTGCTATGCGACATGAAGCGCTACGACCGTGTGCTGCGTGAAGCTTATCATGCTGACCGCAAGTTGAAGGAGGTTGGTTACGACTCATTCATCATCCATCAAGATATTGCCCAGATGATTGGTGAGTGCCAGTTGTACTTGAACCAGGTTAATGAGGCCACCAAGAATTTCAACACATCACTTCAGAGCATGAAAAACCGTCTGGTTAAGAACCATGACCCGCTGGATTTGTTAGAGTGCCAGAAAACGATGAATGCCATTGCTATGGCCTATATCCACACAAACCGCTATCAAGAGGCCATTCCCTGGATTAATCGGCAGGACTCCCTGTTTGCTGCTGCCAACGAGCACCCAAATCGCGACAGTATTTTCGTTGACGAGATGATGGCTGACATTAACTACAGCAAGGCGCTGTTTGCTCATGCTCAAGGAGATTTCGACGGTGCTGAGCGAGCCTATGCCACCTATCTGTCAACCAACACAGCCAAACAACTTCGCAGCATTATCAACAGTAACGAATACCTAATGCTGACCCACCGCTATGACGAGGCTGCACGTAATTACACCAAGCTGGAACAGTATCTGAAAGAGAATGGTTTCAAGTGTGACTTGGAAGCCATCGGCAACTATATGATTCCCAAGTACCGTGCCAACCTGTTAGCAGGACACCGTGATTCTGCCCTCATCGTGGCTAGTCTGGTAGCCGAGTACTACGATACGGCACTGGTTCGTCAGAAGCGTAATGATGCCGACCTGCTGACCACCATCTACGATACCGAGGGAAAGGAGCGCCAGATTGCCGAGCAGCGTGCCGAACTATCGCAACAGCGCCTGATTTCCGTGGCTGTCGTGTTGGTCATCATCCTCATTTTCTTCCACATCTACTCCATACAGAATCGCAGGGCCTACCGCAAGCTTGATGCCACTAATCGTCAGTTGGATGCTACCAACCGCCAGTTGATGCAAGCCAACGAACGTGCTGAGGAATCTTCACGCATGAAGACACACTTCATCCAGCAGATATCACACGAAGTGCGCACACCGCTGAATATCCTGTCAGGATTCAGTCAGGTACTGGCAACACCCGACATCAAGATTGATGCCGACCAGTTGAAGGATATCAGCCATAAGATTATAGAGAATAGTGATCGTATCACGAAGCTGGTAGATAAGATGTTAGATTTGAGCATGATTAACAGTCATGGCGAAATAGAGAGTAAGGATGCTATAAGTCCAGCCCTGTTAGCCAGACAGGCCGTTATGCAGAGCGGCATAGAACAAGCTACTCACCTCAACTTCGAATTGCAGATAGCGCCAGAGTTAGCAGATACCGTCATTATGACTCATGAGAAATATGCAGTCAAGGCACTCACGCTACTACTCGACAATGCCATAAAGTTTACGCATCCCATCGCCTTTAGGAACTGTCAATATAACAACAAGAAAGCTCACGTCATACTGAATGTCTCTGCCACACAGGAGCAAGTACGTTTTGTCGTCGAGGATACAGGAATCGGTATTCCAGCAGAACAGGCAGAGAACATCTTCACGGAATTTGTACAGCTTGACGATTACGCCAACGGTACAGGCATAGGTCTTTCCATAGCCCGTTCGCTGGCACGCCACATGCAGGGTGACATCATCCTCGACACCACCTATCAAGATGGAGCACGATTTGTTATGACGCTGCCCTTACGCCACTAAAGAATAAGGTATGATACAAAGGCCTATTTCCATATCCGTTATGAAGAAGAGGCCTACGCACATCAGTCAGGCCTCAGCTATCTAAGCAACAGGAAGCATTTTAATTATTAGAGGGCTCGCTTTTTATCCCAAGTTGGGACTGTCAAAGTCCCACGTTGAGACCAAATCATTCCCACGGTGGGAATAAGTCAGTCCCAGCGTGGGAATGATTTTACATTGTCGTTTTTGTAATTCCATCTTTTTTTCAAAAGAGACGAAATTTGAAAAATATATCGTTTTTCGTCAAGACTTAACATTAAAAAATAGTAAACATCTGATTATTAATGGTTTGCATTCAATTTTCACATTTCAAGAGTTAACGTAAGACTTAACATAGACTTAACATAGAGTTAACATAGGGCAGGAATGTTAAGTCTATGTTAAGTCTATGTTAACTCCTATGTTAAGTGTTTAAGCACAAAATTAAGAGCTAAGTAACTCATAATAAATCAGTTGTGCTTTTACAATGTTAAGTGTTGCCCAAAAAGTTATAGACTTTCAAAAAAAGAGTCTAATCTAACTTGAATCGGACAACGAGGGGCAGATGGTCGCTGAATCCTGGCTGATAACGGTAGCCCTGAAAGGTACGAAAAGGGCGCTTGCCACCATACTGCGGCTCGTCCTCAAGAAGGAAAGGGGCATCGTTGATATATGTGGTATCTACCTTATTACATAATAACGGGGATACCAGCACATGATCCAAGGAATGCCATTCACCACGATAACGATAAGTGCCAAGGGCACCATGCGTTCCCGTCGTTTGGCAGGTAATGTTCTGCATGCCAAGGGCATAAAGGTCCATGAGTGCAGGACTGTCGCAATAGTCATTGAAATCGCCCGTAATGATAACATGGGCATTGGGGCTTATCGTAGAAAGGGCTTTCTGCAACTGCAGAACAACTTGCTTTCTGTTTGGTCTGGAAGCGCGCTCACCACCATATCTGCTGGGGCTATGAACCACGAAGACATGCAGGGTATCGCCAGAAGAGCAACAGCCTTGTACATAAAGGATGTCACGCGTGGGGCGCATATCAGGTAACGGGGGCACTTCTATATAATCATAACAAAGCGGACGGAACTTGGCTGGTTGATAAAGAAGGGCAACATCTACGCCACGAATATCCGGCGATTCGGTCATCAGGTACTGATAACCTGCCTGGCGAAGTAAAGACCTACGGGTCAAATCCCTTAAAACCGAATCATTTTCAACCTCTACCAAAGCCACCAAATCAGGAAGTTCATCAGAACACGAAAGAATTTCCTGCCCCATACGATTTAGCTTCCCCCAGTATTTCGTGGAGGTCCAATGACGGGCACCATCAGACAAAAACTCAGTGTCCTCCTTTCCCACGTCGTGACGAGTATCGAACAGGTTTTCACAGTTCAACTCTACGAGCGTGAAAAAGGAGGACAGCAGAAGGGATATAATCATCCTAACGGTTTAGCAGACTTTCTCCAGACGCTTCATGATAGCAAACATGAAGATAGCTGAGATCACACAGAGGGCAATGAACACACTCCATACAGCCCACAAGGGAATATTACCCCAAAGATAACCACCAACACCTACCAGTTTGTTACCGATAGCAGTAGCTACGAACCAGCCACCCATCATCAGGCCTTTGTACTTTGGAGGTGCAACCTTAGATACAAATGAGATACCCATAGGCGATAGCAGCAACTCAGCAAAAGTAAGTATCAGATAGGTATAAATCAGAAGCTGAGGTGTCACGTCGGCTACATGAACGGCAACAGACTCACCATCAGCACCAATTGTTGTCTGAGGCATAGGCAGACCGAAAGAGGCAACTGCCATGAGGCAGTAAGCCAAAGCAGCAACAACCATACCGTAAGCAATCTTACGAGGAGCAGAAGGTTCTTTACCCTTTGCAGACAGCGCACCAAAGATAGCCAGGCTGACAGGAGTCAAAGCAACTACATAGAAGGGGTTAAACTGCTGGAAGATAGGAGCAGAAACGGCTACAATCTCACCAGAGTTACTGTCGTACTGGAAGAACAGGAAGCACAAAGCCAAGGCGATGACGCCCGCAGAGATGATCTTTGCCTTAGATGTCTTGCTCTGGAAGAGCGAGAAGGCACCATATACAATAAAGATAAGGGCTACTAGGTTCCATACGTCGAAAGCCATACCCTCAATACCTGTTGACTGCTGAGAGGTGAACTCATCGGCAAAGTATGTCAGCGACAGACCGTTCTGATGGAAAGCCATCCAGAAGAAGATAACAACGGCGAATACAAGGCAGAGCGCCACGATGCGGGCTTTTGTTTCTTCCTTAGGCAGTTCCTCTACCTGTGCCTGTTCGCCCTTCTTTCCTGCACCACCCTCCACATGACGGAAAGTGCTGCGGAAGATGTAGTAGATGGCAATTGAGAGAATCAGCGAAGCACAAGCCACAGCGAAAGCGAAATGATAAGAGTCATTGACTGAGGTGTGAAGATTCTGCTGTGCCCACTCCATAATCTTCACAGCTGCTGTAGGAGCGAAGAGAGCGCCAATATTGATAGCCATGTAGAAGATAGAGAAGCCTGAATCACGCTGTGCGGCATAACGAGAGTCGTTATATAAGTCGCCTACCATCACCTGCAGATTACCCTTAAACAGACCTGTTCCCAAGCCAATGAGTACCAGTGCGGCCAGCATGACAACAAGTGCCAGCGTGTCACCACCTAATGGTACTGACAGAAGAAGATAACCTGCAAACATAATCAGGATACCAATAGTTACCATACGGCCAAAACCGAACCTGTCAGCCAGCCATCCACCCACAATAGGAAGGAAATAGACCAGCATCAGGAAATCACTATAGATTTCACCTGCCCATCCAGCATCGAGTCCGTAATTTGCACGTAAGAAAAGAGCAAATACAGCCAACATTGTGTAGTAGCCAAATCGCTCACCCGTGTTGGCTAATGCCAACGCATAAAGTCCTTTCGGTTGATTTTCAAACATAATTTACTTAATATTAGAATTTTTGGTTTTTGTGATATCAAAGAGATAAGTCAACTTCACGGTGATATTCGAGAGGTTGGAACGTCCGAAATAGTCGCGCTTCGAGTTATCGAAAATATCACCCAGTCCGTAATAATAGCGACCTTCAAGCAGGAAATGACCTACGTTTTTCAGCGAGAACTCCAAGCCCAGTCCGCCAGCGATACCGTAATCCACCTTACGCTGCACGGACATCGTATCCTGAGCAACGACAGACGATGTACGACCTGTACCATCGTCATATTTCGGCGTACGACTATCCCAAGGGAAGTTCATCTTGGTCTTTTCGTTCAGGAAGAAGCCAATCTGAGGACCAGCCTGCACAAAGAACTGCACACCGCGTCGCTCACGTCCCCACCCCATACGGGCTAGAACGGGCACCTGCAGATAGGTCATATCACGCTGATACTCTTCGGCGAGTCCCGTCGTTGCATTGATAACCGGCTCATCCTCTGGAGTCAGTATGCTTTCTTTCCAACCCACCTGGGCATAGTTGACCTCAGCTACAATAGCACAAATACTATTGAAATACTTCTCTGAAGTATAACGCATAGTAAATCCTCCTGTGAGTCCTGTGTGCATATCTTGAGGAACCTCGGGCATGAAACCTACCTTACTCAACATAACACCACCGTTAAATCCTACCGCAAAGTCGTTGCGATGCTGCCCCACTTGGGCCACTGCCGACGCAACAGAGAGAATTGGCAGGAGAAGAAGCAAAAACAGTCGATTCATATTCTCTCTTAGTAATTGACTGTTTCTATGGTACGATCATCCTTGTAATGCACAAACATATAGGCACGATTCTGCAGACCGCCATTACCTATACGTTCAAACTTCAGCGGTGTCTGAAGTGGCTGATAGCCAAATCTTTCCGCTGCTCCGTCAAACGTCATTCCGTATTTATGCAAACCACGCAGGAAGAACACGGCATGATCATATCCTGTCATAGCGAAACGAGGCAATGCCACCATCATATCCTCACGGAAGTTCTGACGATAAAGGCTCTGCATACGCTGTGCTTGCGGTGACTGAAGGTTTGTAAAGAAGGGGGCTGGTATGTACACATTATACTTGTAGAAGTTTTCCTGCTGATACTGTGTGTACATCATCCATTCCATATAACCGAATACGGAAATCTGAATGCCAGGATTATTAATCTTTATCTCGCCCAAACGTCCAAACACGGCTGTCATATCACGTGAACGTGCCGTATTCAGGATGACCAGATTTGGTTTATCCTTGACAAAGGCATTCGCAAAATTCACATCCGTCGATTTCAGGCTCGTCAAACTGTATTTAATATCATTTATCTCCAGCTGACGACGATAGGTCGATGTAAAACTCCCCTTGGTACTGGTTGAGTCGGCACAATCCACAATAATGGGATGATAGTCCTTGAAATAATTTGCGCAACGACGTGCAGTACTCTCTGTCAACTCATTAGGAGCTTGATAAACCTGAAAAATATGACGATTGGTGTAAAGCTCTGGAGCGTGGATTGAGAAAGGTATCAACAACAGGTTGTGATTCTTCTCTACGAACTCTGACAGAGGTGCAACGAAGCGCGAATACAGCGGACCAATGATGATGTCACAGCGTGCTGCTGCAGGGTCTTCAAGGAGTTTATTCACATCACCGTTCTCAGGCAGGTTCCAAGCATGAATATCTACAGAGATGCCTTCTTTCTTCAGCGAATCGCAGGCCATCAGCAGACCGCGATAATACTCCACCATGCGCTTGCCGTCGTTATTAACCTTATGAAGAGGCAGCATCACGCCAACTCGAATGCTGCGCTGACGCACGTCAACATCTTTATTTGCAGTCGGCTGACTCACCGTTGTCGTCGTATTTGCATCTGGGATAAAGATGACGGCACCCTTTTTCAACTTATAGCCAGGCAACTCCATTCCTGGGTTTGCCTCAACCAGCTGTTCTACGGTAATGCCATACATTTTCGCAATGCCATACTGCGTCTCCTTCTTCTGCACCTTATGCGTACGAAGTGACTGCGCCGTAGCCATATAAGGCTGCGCTACGAACAATGCGCATATCAGAAAATATCTTAATATTCTTTTCATAAAAAGCTATTTTTCAGTTTTCGACTACAAAAGTACAAAATATTTTTGTAACTTTGCAACCAAAACAGGAAGAAAATATGAAAAAGAAACTGATATGGCTCATTGCCACACTTATTTTAACGCCTCTTACCCTATTGGCACAGCAGGTTTCGCCCACATTGACATATATTGACAAGGACGGACTGCCTCACGACACCGTTGCCGTTGAGGACGGTCAGGCGCCGCTGGATGTGACCTTTCACGCCAATCCCTCGGAGATGGGCGACATCACCCCCACTTACGAATGGCATTTCTATAAGTTGGACAGCGACGGCACCAACAAGGAACTCTTCGTTCGTTATGAAGAGGAAACGCAATATACGTTCACAGAATCAGGTAAATATACCGTCACGCTGAAAACCATTCTCGACAACGATGGTACGGAACTCTCGCCTGTGAACATCAGCGTGTTTATTGCCGACAGTTATCTGGAGTTTCCCAATGCTTTCTCACCCAACAACGGCGATGAGCTCAATAATATCTTCAAGGCCAAGAAACACAAGAGCTTGGTGAGCTTTCACGCCTACATCATCAACCGATGGGGACAGAAACTCTACGAATGGACCGACCCCGATGGCGGATGGGACGGCAAATACAGGGGAAAAGACGTGAAAGAGGGTGTCTATTTCCTGCTTTGCAAAGCGCGTGGAGGCGATGGAAAGGAGTACAACATCCGCAAGGATGTGAACCTGTTGAGAAAATACGTAGAAGGAGGACGCACAGGTGGCACAAACTGATCATCAGGGAAACATTGAGGTTTTCGGCGCCAGGGTTCACAACCTGAAGAATATCGACGTCACCATACCGCGCCAGTCGCTTACTGTTATCACAGGTCTGAGTGGTAGTGGAAAGTCATCATTGGCTTTCGACACTATCTTTGCCGAGGGCCAGCGTCGCTATATTGAGACCTTCTCGGCCTATGCCCGCAACTTCCTGGGCGGCATGGAACGTCCTGACGTAGATAAGATTTCTGGTCTCTCGCCTGTCATCAGCATTGAGCAGAAGACCACCAACAAGAATCCACGCTCCACCGTAGGCACTACCACTGAGATTTACGACTACCTGCGCCTGCTCTTTGCCCGTGCCGGCAAAGCCTATAGTTATATGACAGGCGAGCCAATGGTGAAATACACGGAAGAACGCGTGCTGGAGATGATTCAGAGCGACTATAGTGGCCACAAGATTTTCATCCTGGCACCATTGGTTAGAAGTCGTAAGGGACATTATCGCGAACTCTTCGAGGCCATGCGCCGCAAGGGTTATCTCACCATGCGTGTTGATGGTGAAATCGTGGAAATCCATCAAGGAATGAAGGTGGACCGCTACAAGAATCACGATATCGAGGTGGTCATCGACAAGCTGAAGGTTGAGGGCGAGAGCGAGCGTCTGAAGAAGAGTGTACAGACTGCCATGAAGCAGGGCGAAGGTCTCATCATGATACTCGACAAAGACACAGATCGGCTTAAGCATTTCTCCAAGCGACTGATGTGTCCCACCTCGGGCATTGCCTATAGCGACCCCGCTCCAAACAACTTCTCGTTCAACTCGCCACAGGGTGCCTGTCCGCGCTGTAAGGGCCTAGGCACCATCAATGAGATTGACCTTGAGAAGGTGATTCCTGACAAGAAACAGAGTATCTACGAAGGTGGAATTATTCCTTTAGGCAAATACAAGAACCAACTGATTTTCTGGCAGATAGACGCCATACTAAAGAAGTACGAATTCAATATCAAGACGCCTATTGAGGAACTTTCCGACGAGGCGATGAACGAGATTCTGTATGGCTCTTTAGAGGATGTGCGCATAGATAAAGAGGTGGTCCACACCTCCTCCGACTACTTCGTGGCCTTCAACGGCATCATCAAATATCTGCGCGACACGATGGAGAACGACGACTCTGCTGCAGGTCAGAAATGGTCCGATCAGTTCCTTGCCGAATGCGAGTGTCCTGAGTGTCACGGACAACGTCTGAACCGCGAGGCCCTCTCCTATCGCATCTGGGATAAGAACATCTCCGAACTGGCCTCAATGGACATTGCAGAGCTGCGCGAATGGCTCGATGAAGCCGAGAATCATCTGGACAACCAGCAACGTCAGATTGCCACAGAGATACTCAAGGAGATACGCACCCGTCTGGACTTCCTCCTGGAAGTGGGTCTCGATTATCTTGCCTTGAATCGTCAGTCAGCCTCGCTCTCTGGTGGCGAGAGTCAGCGCATCCGCCTGGCCACGCAGATTGGCTCGCAACTGGTCAACGTGCTCTATATCCTCGACGAGCCCTCCATTGGTCTGCATCAGCGCGACAATGAACGCCTTATCCGTTCCCTCAAAGAGCTACGCGATTTGGGCAATACAGTCATCGTGGTTGAGCACGACAAAGACATGATGCTCGCTGCCGACTATATCATCGACATTGGTCCGAAGGCTGGGCGCAAAGGTGGCGAGGTCGTCTTTCAGGGCACGCCAAAAGAACTCCTGAAGACCAACACCCTCACGGCACAGTATCTAAACGGTTCCGTCTGTCGTGACTCAGTCACGACAAACAAGTCAGGCCGTCGGAAGGGCAATGGCGAGAGTCTTTTGCTTCGTGGCGCCAGTGGCAACAACCTCAAGCATATCGATGTCCGCTTCCCCTTGGGCTGTCTCATCGTGGTTACAGGTGTCAGTGGCTCAGGCAAATCCACCCTTATCAACGAGACCCTGCAACCCATCCTCAGCCAGCATTTCTATCGCTCGCTAAAGAGCCCCATGCCCTACGATTCCATTGAGGGCATCGAGCATATAGACAAGGTGGTCAACGTCGATCAGACACCCCTGGGACGCACGCCTCGTTCTAATCCAGCCACCTATACAGGCGTCTTCTCCGACATCCGCTCGCTCTTCGTCAACCTGCCCGAAGCCAAGATTCGTGGCTACAAGCCTGGTCGCTTCTCGTTCAACGTGAAGGGTGGACGCTGCGAAACCTGCGGCGGCAATGGCTACAAGACCATTGAGATGAACTTCCTGCCCGATATCCAGGTGCCCTGCGAGGAATGCCACGGCAAGCGCTATAACCGCGAGACCCTCGAGGTGCGCTATAAGGGAAAGTCCATTGCCGACGTGCTCGACATGACCATCAATCAGGCCGTAGAGTTCTTCGAGAACGTGCCCGACATCCTGCGCAAGATCAAGACTATTCAGGACGTGGGACTGGGCTACATCAAACTGGGGCAGCCCTCCACCACCCTCTCTGGCGGTG
>Ga0310690_10002943_pt1 | contig 26613 bp, 21 predicted proteins | sample AusTroGonzalo_MG_2_FD_207661 | JGI IMG/M metagenome (GOLD analysis project Ga0310690, IMG submission 207661) | Bovine rumen microbial communities from tropical cattle in Woodstock, Queensland, Australia - Gonzalo_04 (v2) (version 2) | ecosystem: Host-associated > Mammals > Digestive system >...
ATACGTTTGAATGTCATGTAGCAGTCCTCCCGAAACGATTGCTTTCTTTGCCCAATGTGGCGATAATTCTCATAATAGAGTATAGCACAGACGGCAAGAAAAGACAATACGGCAAAACTAAGGGTGAGACCAGCAAATCTAAGACTGAGACCAGTGTCCGCACTGGTCTCCTGACAGTTCCTGTTGCAGTATCGGCTCTGGCTGCGCGCCGACAAGCGGCACTTGCCGATCGCCGTGCTGCTGCCACTCCTTTTTGCTCCCTTGTCTCCGCCACAGGCGGCGGTCGCAAACGTCCCACCGGACTGTTCTTTTATGGTCCGAGTGGAGATAACGGATTTGACTGAACCAAAAAACAAGTATAATCGGCACCTCGTGCGCGCTTTTTTCGAGAATCATATACTAAAGCCTCCTTTGCGTTTTTTGCAAAGGAGGCTTTTAATCACTCTGCGTATTAAATGATACACAGCAAAAACCTTAAATGATTATGCGCAAAATTATTAAATAAATTGGCGCAAATATCTTAAACGGTCTTTACAAATCAAGAAAAATATGATATAATGCCCCATAGAATAATAGCGCAAGGAGCTGTCGATATGGAATACAAGAAAAGAATAATTGACGGATTGCTCGATTTAAAGCTTGAATCATTCGGAGCGACTCTGATCAAAGGGTCAAAGGGATGCGGTAAAACAACAACGGCAAAACAGAAAGCAAAAAGCTTTATTGAGTTTCAGGACGAGGAAGTGCGTGACAATCTTTTGGCTGTCGCGGAAACCGCGCCTAAAAAGCTGCTGATCGGCGAGCGTCCCCGTTTATTTGATGAATGGCAGGATGCGCCTAAGCTTTGGGGGACGATCAGAAAAGACATCGACGATTCAGGGCTGAACGGGCAGTATATTCTTACGGGCTCATCATCCCGAGACGTCAAAACGGCACACACCGGGACGCTTCGCATCAGTCAACTGCAGATGTATCCCATGAGCCTATATGAAAGCGAAGAATCGAATGGTTCAGTCTCGCTAAAAGAATTGTTTGATTCGCCTGAAAAGTTTGACGGGTGTGAATCGAATCTCACAATCGATGAGCTAATTTTTGCTATTTGCCGCGGAGGATGGCCCCGCGCGCTTTTGAATAAAACGCCTCGCTCTAAACTCGAAATAGCAAAAGATCTTTTCCGTCAGACTTGCTCGGTTGATATTTCAAATATTGATAATACCAAGCGTAATCCGAGATGGGCGCAGGCTATTTTGCAATCATACAGCAGAAATATTTGCACATTAGCGGGCACAGGGACTATCATCAGAGATGTTAAGGCGAATTATGATATCAGCGACCCGACCGTTTACGACTATATACACGCTCTTGAAAAGCTGTTCATTATCGAGGATGTGGAGGCATGGTGTCCTGCCATTCGTTCAAAGTCATCGATCAGATCTTCAAATAAAAGAAATCTTATTGATCCCTCGATTGCCGTTGCGGCCTTAGGGCTTTCGCCGGAGTATTTCAATACGGATTTTAAGACGTTGGGCTTCCTGTTTGAATCACTCTGTATTCGCGATTTGAAAATCTATTCGGCTGCAATGGACGGCGCCATGTCCTATTATCACGATCGATATGGTTTGGAAGCCGACGGCGTTCTTCATCTCAACGACGGCAGATATGCGTTGCTCGAATTTAAACTGGGAACAAAAGAAATCGAAGAAGGCGCGAAACATCTTCTTGAAATTGAAGAACTCATCAGACAGTATAATGGAAAAGAAAAGCAGTGTCCTCTGCGGCTTCCCGACTTAAAAATTATAATCACCGGCTCCCAGTACGGTTATAAGCGCGAGGACGGCGTTTATGTCATACCGATAGGATGTTTGAAAGATTAGTGAACGAGAGTTTTTTGATGCAGAAGGGGGCTCAAACAATGATACAAATCGGATGCACTCAAAAGTTGCGTGCATTTATGAATATGCCTTCCGCGCCGGCAGCGGAGGGAAAAGGCCCGCTTTTTGACTTTTCCGCAAATATGATTATGCTGAATCGCAAAAAGTGTATTGTTGTTATGAATAACGAAACCTGCTGCGGTTTTCTCCTTTACGGCATCACGGCAAGCGACAAAAAGAGATTGCAGGAAATGCTTGAAGCGGGTTTGCGAAATATGCTTGCAGCGGAAAACATTTCAGAGAGTGTAATCGACCGCTATATCGCCGATTGCACGTTTCCGGCAACTTTTTGCAAAACGGCAAACCGTTCAGCTGTCGCCAAACTGAATCATTTTTGTCAAAGGGTCGAACGATTCTTAGATTGTTTCGATCCGGAAGATCAATTACAAACAATTCTGCTTCCTTTATTCAACGATGATATCAAGATGGTGGAAAACGGAAAAACGGTTTTTTCCACGTACGAAAAACAGGAACATCTTTTCCGTGAACGTTACGGAACGCTTTACAACTGCCGCGCTGGGATATTTGACGTATCTCTTGAGCTTGAGACGCCCTGCGTACGACGTGTGATGATTCCCATGGTTTTTCCTCTTTTTTATCTGCATGATATTATCCAGAATCTTTTCCTGTGGAAAGACTGTCATTTGCACGAGTTTATTCTGAAAAAATCAAAAAACGGTCGTCCGCTGCAAATAGCAAAACTACCTTCTCCGGATGATGAGGACTATTTCAGCGCAAACGGTTGCAGTGTACACGATGAACGAGATATCACGCTCAGCGAAGTCTTTTCAACAAACAAGAGTATTGTTTACGAATATGATTTCGGCGACGGATGGATGCACGAAATAAGATTGATAGATGTGATCGACGATGCCGATATCCCCGCGCCAGTTTGCACGGAACTGAAAGGTGACGCACCTCCCGAGGATTGCGGCGGACCGGGGGGCTTTGCCGAGTTTGTCCGGATTCTTAACGACCCACAAAATCCCCAGCATAATGAACTGGTCGAATGGAACGGCGGCAGCAGTATTATTCAAAAGAATATCAAGTGGATAAACAGCACCCTTCGCCGTCGATACCTTGCCGGGGCGTTCCATCTGTATTACACGATCGACTACGACGACGAATAGTAACATAAATAAAGGTCGACATTTCTGCGTCAAGCAATCGTTCTTCCACGCAAAATTCATCACTCTAATGCGCTAAAGTGGCATGGTCCCGCGGTGAATAACGGACCTGGGGGCCACATTTCAAAACGTTGTAAAAAACTATGTTTTTTGGCAGCAGACACACGGGTTTCTCCATTATAGAGTGTGATAATACAGCACAGCAGCCGCAAAAAACACGGCTGCTGTGGATTCAAAAACGGAAGAGATTAGTTACTTTCGATTTCCAATCAGTTTTACAGTCAGTATTTCAACCTGCATTTGTAGTTCAGCAATGATTCCTTGATCTGATGTCTGTGAGAAAGGCGCTGAACTTACTGCCAGTCGGGTTGCCGTCACCGCCGCTACATCATTATCCGTCAGCCGTAGCAATTGTATCTTTTGGATTGCATCTTCTCGATCAAGTATGCCCGTCATCTGATACTTTTCTATTATTTGTCTGCGTTCCTTAATGTCCTTGAGCATAGAAGCCTTATCGTTCGCACTCTGTTGAAATTCGTTCATATGCCCTCCTTAGTTTTTATATTGAATTCTGAAATAATTCAGGTATGTCTTGAATTTGTCCTGTGCACTTAGGCAGGTGTCGCGCAGATAGCCCCGCTCGCGCTCCCATTCCTTCAAGCCGCGATAGTAATACAGCTTAAGCTCCTCGTCGATGATGAACGGTACAATATTATTCCTCAGACATTCCTTGAACAGGAGCAGGCGGCCGACTCTGCCGTTGCCGTCTTGAAACGGGTGGATCCGCTCAAAGCGGTAATGGAAGTTCAGAAGATCGTCGAAGGATTTCTTCTTGATGGTGCTATATTCGGCCAGCAGCTTTTTCATCTCCGCAGCGACCTTTTCCGGTGCGGTGGTATCCCTCCCTCCGACTTCGTTGGGAAGACGCTTATACTCTCCTACGGCAAACCAGTCTTGACGGGAATCTGTCGTTCCGCTCTTCAAAACAGTATGCAACTGCTTGATGAACGCTTCGCTGGGCGCATAGGCGGCATTGTCGATAATCATATCAATGCACTTGAAATGATTTGCCGTCTCGACCACGTCGTCCACCTTTATTGCGGCGTCAGTAATGCCTATGGTGTTTGTCTCGAAGATATATCGGGTTTGGTCATGCGTAAGTCGGCTGCCCTCGATATGATTGGAGTTGTAAGTTAGTTCGATCTGGATCTTATGATAGATCCCGCCGTGGAGCTTTGCGGCTTTTTCGACCTTCAAGACCTCCAAGAGCGTTTTCGGCGTATCCGTGTGCTTGTTGAGCCGTGTCGGCTTTTCCGCGTTTTCCGGAACCTTCCATGTCTTGCCGACCAGGATCGCGCCGTCGACCCTGCCTTGCGCGCAGTAGTTGCGCACGCTGCGCTCGGAGACGCCCCACTTTTTTGCCGCTTCGGCTACAGAAAGATAGTGCATATCGATCCCTCACTTTCCTTTTGTAGTATAGCACATTATCGGCAAAATATCAATTATTCTTTTCCTCATCTTTGACCGTTTCTTGCCGATAGATAATATGACAAAAGTCCTCATATCTCGTCATAAGTCTGCATAAATCCTCTTAAGTCTCCAATGGTCCGAGTGGAGATAAAGGATTTGACTGAACCATAAATAAAACCAAGTGTTAGCGGCACCTGCGCGCATTCTTCCTCCACGGACCAGAATGAACAGAGTATTATCACAAGAAAGATAAAGCAACCAAAAATAGTTGCTAACCAAAAAAGCAACCAAAATAAGTTGCTAATCAAAAAAGCAACCAGAAACGGTTGCTTTTTTTTGCAAGCTGTGGTATACTCATTGTCGAGGTGATATGAATGAAGAGATATGCTGCCTTAATTATGGATTTAAAAGCATCAAGAAAGTATCCTTTAAAAAATCGAAATGAAATACAGGACTATATTTATCATGTAATTAGTGTCTTGAATAACGTATTCAAGAGCTCTTTAGAAAAAGATGTTTCTTTTAGCGCGGGAGATGAATTGCAGGGCCTGTTTTCGTCTGTTGAAGCTTCTTATTTGTATTTTAGATTATTCAGTATGTTAATTGCTCCTGTTGAAATAAGATCGGGAATTGGGATCGGCGAATGGAATGTCGTTGTAGAAAACGCAGGGACTACCGCTCAAGATGGGTCGGCATATCACAATGCGCGTTATGCAATTAATGCCACTGAAGAATCTTTGGGGTATTCCGTTCTGCTTTTTTCCGGCGGAAAGAGAGATGTTATCGTTAATTCACTATTTAATTCCACGGCTTTGATAATAAATAAACAGAGCGAGTACCAAAATCAAGTTATGCTCCTGTCTGAAATATTGTATCCCATCAATGCGTATGGGATAATTAACATAGATGCTTTAAGAGATATTGTTGAGTTAATGGCGCACAGAAGTGAAACTCTTCATTTTGATTATCTAAAGATGAATAAAAGTCGGAGGGAACCATTGTTCTCACGATTACGGTATAATTATCTTGAAAGTAGACCTGTAGATGCGATTGAAACAAAAGAATACTTCTTTATTACCGAAGGAAAAGTTCGTGGCTTACCAATTCAACTCTCTGAAATAATGAATGTAACCAGACAAAGCGCTAACAAGACGATAAAGTCCGCGAATATTTACGAAGCGCGCAATTTGGCTGTTGCCACATTAAAATACCTGAACAATATGGAGGATGTTTGAAATGATATTTTTGCTCATTATTGCCCATTTAATTGCGGATTTCTACTTGCAATCTTCAAAAATGGCAGAAAATAAAAAAACAAGTTTTAAAACGCTGCTTGCCCATAGTGTTGTTTATCTTGCCGTTTTTGCAATTGTTGATTTTGTATTTTTGCAGGCAATATCTGCGGTTTGGACAACATTAATTATTGCTACTTCGCATTTTGTAATCGATTTTGCTCGAACAAAAATTGAAAGCAACTGCAAATGCAACAAGAGCTTTTTCGTAACGTTCTTGATTGATCAAGCTTTGCATTTGACCGTGATAATAGTCACATACTGCTTATTTAATCTATTATCGAAGGTCAACTATGTGTATGAATATTGCGAGGCTAATTCGAATTTCATACAGATATTAGCATATTGCTTGTTGTTTGTTGCTTTGCTTAATCCAGCAAGTGTCTTTATAAAGAAGATGTTTGCATTTCTATTTAAAGAAGATCCTAATAACGAACCGGGGAATAATGCCGGAAATATGATAGGCAAGCTGGAAAGAACAATTACCGCGATTCTACTCCTTTGCAATCAATTTGCAGCCATCGGTCTTGTGATTACCGCAAAGAGTATTGCTCGCTTTAAGCAACTGGAAGATCAAAACTTTGCAGAAAAATATTTAATCGGCACGTTGCTGAGTCTTACTGTTTCACTTGTTTTGACTATTGTGCTTAAGACTATTTTTTCATTATGACGCATTTCTTATTGATTGAATTACAATCATAAATCTGGCTGTTTGATCAATTCGACTGGTCAAAGCGGAGATAAAGGATGGTAGTTTAATCAAGCGTTATTCTACACAAAATTCATCGCGCTAATGTGCTAAAGTGTTATGGTACGAGTGGAGATAACGGATTTGACCAAACCCCAATAAAATCAAGTGTTTACGGCGCCTGCGCGCATTTTCCCTCCATGGACCACAAGAAAACTATAGGAGGAAACCCCATGCCGAACATATTGGAAGATCTATATTACGGAAATCTCTAACCCAGCCAGCGCGCTGTCCGACCGGGCAGCCGCGTGAAAAAGCTGATGCAGAAGCAGAGCGAGCTTGAGTCTAAGCTGAATGGATCGTTTACCGAGGAACAGCAAGCGAACTTCGAGAAGTACCTCTCACTCTGCGTTGACCTTCTCGACGCCAACACCCTCGATAACTTCATTACCGGCTTCCGCCTCGGCGCGCAGTTCACATTCGATACCTTCGTCACATCGAAAGCACCTTATGCGGATTATCTGAAAAATGAGATATAAACAACGATTCGGCTCTGCCATTGCAGCAGGACCGGATTCGGCGTTATATATGCGAAAAAATAAAAAAATATTTTATATTTTTCATATGTAAGTTGACTTTTGCATATAATAGTGATATAATTCAAGAGGAAAGGAGAGTTAACTATGTTATGTCAGTTTTCTTTTAAGAATTTTAAATCCTATAAAAATGAAACACTTTTTGATTTTCAAGCAGCTGCGCTTTCCGAATTCAAAGACACTCTTATTGATTTAAATGGAGGAACAAAACTACTTCCAGTTAGCGTAATCTATGGTCCTAATGGTGGAGGAAAAACCAGTTTGCTCCAAGCATTATCTTGCCTGATTAATACCGTAGTAGCACCGATTCAAGATCTTCAGAAGAACCAAAATGAACTGATATTACAGCAAAGAGTTGAATGCCAACCATTTGCGTTCGATTCGATATCAAAGGCAGAGCCGACAGAGTTCAACATTTATTTTAGAACAAATGGAAACGAATATCGATACTTCTTGTCTTTGCTTGATAGTCAAATCGTTTCTGAATATTTGTACAGAAAAACAATTACAGGAAAAAGGGTCGCTACCATCTTTGAACGAGAGAAAAACGAGATAGTTGTTGGAGCCAGTATATCCAAAAGTGGGATCAATATTAATGTTAATCCCAAAATGCCTTTTCTTTCATTTTTATCTATAAATTATAATATTCCTTGTATTGTTGAAGTGCAGAAATGGTTTGAATCGTGTATTATTCGTAATTACGCCAATCCCGTTGCTGAAAGAAATTTATTATTGGTTGACGATGGGGCTTTCAAAAAGAATTTCATTCGAGCACTCAATGATATGGGAATTAATATAGATGATTATGTTTTTGATAAAGAAAACAATGATTTTATTCTTCAAAAAGAGATAGGAGGAGAAAAATTCCCGCTATCTTTTATTGATGAATCTGAGGGAACCAAAAAGATTTTTGCTTCACTTCCGATACTAATGCTTGCGTTAACTGAAGGAAGACTGGTAATCATTGATGAGTTAGATGCAAAACTGCATCCCAAACTTTTGCGTTATATTGTTTCGCTTTTTACAAACCAAAAGATTAACAAACACGGAGCACAATTGCTGTTTACTTCTCATGATATGTCTACAATGAAAAATGATATATTCAGAAGGGACGAAATATGGTTTGCTGCACTAAATGAGAATCACATTAGTGATTTGTTCTCGCTCTATGAAATTCGGAAAGCAGATGGTAACCGAGTTAACAATACTGCATCTTATGATCGTCAATATCTTGAAGGAAGGTATGGCGCGGACCCGTATTTGAAAATGATGTTGAATTGGGAGGCGTTATAAATGAGTTTAAAACCTCCCAAGAAAACCGATATGAGTAAAAACTGGATGCAGAAAAGACGAGATGTTAAAAGAACAATAAGTCCAGAGTATCATCTGATTGTAACGGAAGGAACAAAAACTGAACCAGAATATTTCGATTCCTTAAAGAAGAGAATAAACGAAAAATATCCCGAGAGGATTCAACTGGATATTTCAGGCATTGGTGATAATACGGTAAATCTTTTTGAAAGAGCAAAAGCGTTGGCAGAAGAGAACCCAAATAAATATAAACATGTTTGGGTGGTATATGATACTGATAGCTTCCCTGCTGAAAACATAAACCTGGTTCCAGTTTTGTGCAAAAACAACAGCACAAGCAATTGCCAGTATCATGCCATTTGGTCCAACCAATGCATTGAATTATGGTTTTTATTACATTTCAGTTACATGCATTCTGACTTGTATCGCGATGAGTACTATCCAAAGCTTGACAGCACTCTTAAAACTATATCTGCTGGAAAGTATCGCAAAAATAGAGAGGATATGTTTGAAGTGCTTTTGCCGTATTTAGATACTGCAATAAGTAATGCAAAAAAATTAAATACGCTTAACGGCAAGAAAGAACCTTCCAAATCTGCACCGAGCACTCAAATATATCGTCTCATGGAAAAGATGAAATTCTATCTAAATTCATAAAAGGCTGAGAGCATTGACGAATGATTGTCAATGCTCTCTTTTGATTTGCAATGCAATATGGGCGCCAAAAGAAGGTGAACCGTATAATAGACCGCAAGCGGTTGCATTTCCTCTGTCTTCAAGATTCTTGTTATACCTATTTCCTATTGAAAGCATTGATCTTATTGCAAGAAATTGTTTTGTTAAGCTGACGCATAATTATATTAACGATCTATATGGCAACATCTCTGCTTGCGCAAGACAGTGGATCTATTCAAGAAATGCCTTGACGGAGGATCAACTGAAAATAATTGCGGAAGCAAGAAATGGTCAGGGGAAACTTAAGCAACAGTAAATATTCTTCTAATAACAAAAATCAATCGTCATCCCACACAAAATTTACCACGCTAATGTGTTAAAGTGATATGGTCCCGAAGGGAATAACGGACCTGGGGGCCCACATTTGAAAACGTTGCAAAACCTATATTTTTGGCGGCTGACGCACGGGTTTCTCCTATAAAAAGTGAAGGAGAACGCGTTATGACCAACATTATCGAGGAGCTCTATTACGGCAATATCGATCCGCAGAACAGCGGCTTTGAGGAAGAAGAGAGCGTGCAGCATGACATGCAGACGATCCGGGAAAACGAGGACTATCTTTCCGATACGCTGTCCGGCGAGGAAAAGAAGCGCTTCCTGGACTATGCCGACGCCTGGGCCGCCTTCAACGGCGAGTCCACCCTGGCTGCCTTTCTCGCCGGCTTCCGCCTGGGCGCGCACTTTACCTATGACGCCTTCGTGTCAGGATCCGGGAGCTATCAAAAAGACAAGGAATAAAACATGCCCCTGTCTTGAAATAATCGAGAAAGGGGCACATAATAGTGATAAAAGTTTTCATCTATTGAAGTGTGATTTGTGAGGGGATTGTGTGAAAAGCATTTTGGAGCATTTGCGGCAGGAAGCCTTAGAATATATAGATCATTCTATCGGGAATATGGATATTAGATCTAAACAAATCTTGTTTGTCAACTGTAGCATGCTTTATGACAAGACATATCTTGACTATATGCTGGCCAAAGAAACTGATTCCAAAATGTTTTACCACGATATCATAAGATTTGGTTATCCCATTTTTGTTTCAAAACTCTACGATGCAGAATTCGAAAATCTAATAGGCATTGCTTTGCCAAAAATGGATGGTGAAAGGATTCGATATTGCCGTTCACTATTGTATGCTTTTAAAACAGTCGGCTGGATGGAGTTTTTCTTGATAAATGAGAAATTAGGAAACTTCCGTATTTCAAACTACTTTAATTCTTGCCACATAAGATTTGCAAAGAAGTATCATTGGAATGAATACATAGAAAAAGAGTATATAGAATACTTTAGCGGCATGGTTGCCGAAGCTCTAGAAAAGTCAGAAGGGTATCGTCACCTCGAAGAGAAGAGACAGGCAATAATTGAAAAAATGAAGCCGCTTGTTTTTCCGTTCCTTGATGCTTTTATAGGGTATGACAGCTCCTATGAAATAGAGGAGTATTTTCGCGATCTCGCGTTAATGGATGCTCAACAAGACACTGAGTGGGATTTCTTTGACGCCGAAAGTCCTTTTGGCGGGATCGCGTACGAAGATTATATTGATACTATTATTGGTTTTGCAGGATATGCAATTAAGCATGTGTATTATTGCAGATTACTACAAGAAAAAGAGCCCCGAATATTAGAAGAAAACTTAATGTATAACTGTATCGAATACGAAAAAACAATAAATCTGATCATGGAGAATCGCCAGCTTAGTCAAGACCGAGCTGAAAAAGTTTTTTATAGAATGGCTTTAGACCCCAACACAGTAGCCACATATAGAACACACAACTTGCCTCCGGCGCCGTTTATAAAAGTAAGTAAAACACATTATTATCGGTCCATCGCAGGTAGTTTACACCAGCCATTTGGCTTTTTTCTTGAAAACCTGCATCGTTGTTTCCCGAAAGATTGGGATAGAAATGTAAACAGTAGAGAATCTATATTCAAAAGACAGCTATATGAGTTTTTTGAGGATTTTATTTGCTTACAAACAAACATTCAAATTAGTGCAAACGGGAAAACGATAACAGATATAGATGCAACGATAATTGATAAGGAGACTGGAGAAATAGGACTTTTCCAACTAAAATGGCAAGATCTCACAGAATACTCCTACAAATCATTATCAAGCAAATCAAAAAACTACACTTCAAACTCAACCCAATGGGTTAATTCTGTAAAAACCTGGATTTCAACTGCAACACAAAACGAGCTATCATCCAAATTCGGTATTAAAGGACATTATATTGATAAAGAAAAGATATACATTTTTGTATTAGGCAGAAGGCATGGCAACTATTCTGCGAATCAATATACCGACGATGGATGTGCGTGGGCGCAATGGTATCAACTTCTTTCCTGCATGATCTTTTTAGATAAGTCAAATCTAAGGATATCATCATTGCATCAATTAATCAGGAAAACATCCCCGTATAAACGGAGAATCATGGAACGAAAGATCAGATATAAAATTGGAAAGTATAGAATTGTTTTCGGTGGACATTAACGTTCAGACCATCTATGTAGCAAGTTGTTGTACTGCAAGGTTGTCTTTCTGAATAATAGTCAAGTATGATTTGCCGAATCGTACTTGACTATTTATATATCGTGTGCTATACTACAAATAACCTTAACATGGGGGTATTCTACATGTTTATCGGCAGAGAGTGGGAGCTCACCTCCTTGCGCCAATTATATAACTCCGACAGATTCGAGTTCGTGGTTCTCTACGGCCGCCGGCGCGTGGGGAAAACTGCGCTCATCAACCATTTTATTGACGGCAAAAAGGCCATCTATTTCATGGGTGTCGAGAGCAACGCAAAGCAGAACCTGGAGAACTTCAGCAAGAGCATCATCGAGTACGCCAGCGGCATCGAGGCCGAGACCTCCTTCGCCTCCTTCCAGGCCGCGCTGGAGACGGTTTTCCGCCTCTCCGAGAAGGAGCGGATTATCCTGGCTATCGACGAGTATCCATACGTGGCCCGTGCATCCAAGAGCCTGGCTTCCACGCTGCAGCTGCTGATCGACAAGTACAAGGATCGCTCCAGGCTGATGCTGATCCTATGTGGCTCGTCCATGTCCTACATGGAGGATCACGTGCTGGCCTACAAGGCGCCGCTCTACGGCAGACGCACGGCGCAGATCAAACTGCAGCCCTTCGACTTTGAGGAGACCTGCCGGTATTTCAGCAACTTCTCCGCCGAGGAGAAGGCCCTTGCCTACGGGATTGTAGGCGGTACGCCGCAGTACCTTCTGCAGATGAACGATCGCCTCAGCATCGAGGAGAACGTCAAGAACACCTATCTGAACCCCACCTCCTCCCTCTACGAGGAGCCGACAAACCTTCTGAAGCAGGAGGTCCGGGAGCCGGCGATTTATACGGCGATCATCACCGCCATCGCCACCGGCGCCTCCCGGATGTCAGAGATCTCAAGCAAGGTCGGCGAGGACACCAACGTCTGTTCCACCTATCTCAAGAATCTCGTCGCACTGGGCATTGTGCAAAAAGAGACACCCTACGGCGAGAAGGCGTCCAAGAAGTCGATCTATTCCATCGACGACAATATGTTCCGTTTCTGGTATCGCTTCGTGCCGGAGAACGCCTCCATGATCGCGCGCGGCGCGGCAGACCTGGTCTACAAGCGCATCGAGCCGCATCTGCCCGCGTATATGGGCAAGGTGTTCGAGGAAATCTGCAAGCAGTACCTCTGGAAGCTGCTGCTCAGCGGCAAGTCGCCGGTGGAGTTCAAGTCCCTCGGTCGCTGGTGGGGCTCGGACCCCGCCCGCAAGGCCCAGGCCGAGATCGACATCATGGGCGAGCAGGACAAGAACACCGCCCTCTTCGCCGAGTGCAAATGGACCGCCGAGAAGGTCGATCTCGCCGTCCTGGAGACGCTCGTCGCCCGCAGCAAGCTGTTCCCATACAAGAACAAGCACTATTACCTCTTCTCCAAATCCGGCTTCACCAAAGGCTGCGAGGACAAAGCAAAAGAGTTCGGAAATGTGTCGCTGGTGACGTATGGGGAGATTGTGAGATCTTTTGAACAAGTTACAAGCAGTTAACTTGGGCATCCGCTCTGTCCGTTTTATGGGACACATATTTTGAGATAATTAGCATGTGATAATAGATCACTTACTAGAAAGATGGTAGAGAGATATGTTTTTATCTACACACGAGATCGCAACCCGCTGGAAAGTATCTGATGCTTGGGTCAGTATTCTTTGCAAACAGGGACGAATCAACGGTGCAATTAAAGAAGGCAGGTCTTGGAAAATACCTGAAGAAGCAGTAAAGCCTGAAGACAAACGATCTTTGCGGAAAAAGGATAGCGATGCGAAGTTTCGCTTTATTGATCTGTTTGCAGGAATAGGTGGGTTCCATCAGGCAATGAGATATCTGGGCGGCGAATGCCTCATGGCCGCTGAGATCAATCAGGAGTGTGTGAAGACATATTCTCTTAATTTCAAAACGGTTGAGAAAGAGATCCGCGGGGATGTTAAGAAGATTGTCCCGTCTTCTATTGCGCCGTTTGATGTACTTTGTGCCGGCTTCCCTTGCCAGCCTTTTAGTAAGGCGGGGGCGCAACAGGGGTTTAATGACAAAACGCGAGGCAATCTCTTCTATGTAATAATGGACATTCTGGATGCACATCCAGAGGTGAAATTCGTAATACTGGAAAATGTAAGAAACCTCGCGGATAAGACGGAAAATTGGGGGATCATCACTTCTGAATTAATGAAACGGAATTTTTATATTACAGAAGATCCCATTATTCTTTCCCCATCTGATTTTGGTATCCCCCAAATACGTGAACGTGTGTATATTCTCGGCATCCGAAAAGATATTCGAAACGAGAAGATACTCACAAACGGCTTTATTCATATAGAGGATTTGGCTCTAGATAAATACTACAAAAAATGCAAAATGGGAGATGCCTGGACTATCCTAGAGGAAGAAGTAGATGATGCTTATGTCATTTCTCCGGAGCAGGAGTTGATGATTGCAGCTTGGGATGAATTTAGAATTAAGACAGGGATACAGGTTCTGGGATTCCCAATATGGATGGACAGCTTTGGTCTAGGGCAAGAAGATGATAAGGCCGTTTTTGATGCTCAAGGATATGACGATATGCCCGCTTGGAAACAGAAGTTCCTCAGGCAGAATAGGCAGTTTTATCTTGACCACAGGGCGTTCATTGATGAATGGGTTAAGAAATATGACATGACAAAGAGAATCAAGCTTTACAAAAAGTTTGAATGGAATTGTGGAACAGATATAACAGATATGCATGATTGTTTAATCCAAATTCGCCAGTCGGGTATTCGAGCGAAACGGCCAACATTCTACCCTTCTCTTGTCGCGATTGCAAATACGCCAATAATATGGGACAAGGCAAAGAATCATTACCGAAAACTGACCCCAAGAGAAGCTGCAAATCTGCAGAGTTTTAGAAGTGACTATAAGTTTCGAGGAACCGACGCGACACAGTATAGACAGTTGGGCAATTCAGTCAATGTTAGGATTCTAAAGATCCTTGGAAAAAGCTTATTTGCATTAGCAATTGACGGATGGGATGGTGAAGACAATGGCTAAAAAAATAAACATTCGGCCTACCAGCAGTGTGTATGCAACTTACAAACGGCTGAGTTACCAGCCCTGGACGGCTATTGCTGAGTTCGTTGATAACTCGACACAAAGCTTTTATGATCATAGAGACGAGTTAATGGCGCAGAAGTATTCGCAAGGATTGAAAGTTACTATTGACTATATTGATGACAAAGTTAATGGTGACCGGCTTGAAATATATGATAACGCTTACGGAATGGAATGGCCAGACTTTCAGCGAGCGGTCGTTCTTGACCGTCCTCCGAAAAACACAAATGGACGAAATGAGTTTGGTATGGGGCTAAAGACAGCTGCATGCTGGTTCGGTGCGCTCTGGTCTGTTGAATCTACACAATTAGGATCAAAAAACAAGTACTACACAGAGATTAACATCGACGAATTAGGAAAATACAAGACGGAAGAAATCGACGTCAAAGAAGAAACGGTAAGCGCAAAGGAGCACTTTACACGAATTGTCATTAGAAAACTGAACAAGCGAATTGTTGGCCCACGTACCATCGGTAAGGTCAAGGAACTGCTGAGCAGTATTTATCGCGAAGACTTAAGAAGCGGATTTGTGAAGATATACTACAATGGAACTCTTCTCCAATTTAAGGAAGCACCTGTCTATGAAGAGACCATTGACAACAAGACAACCCGCTGGAAAAAAGAAGTCTCTTTCTCTGTCGAACACGAAGGAAAACAACTCCCGGTTAGAGGGTTTATCGCGCTGCGGTTGCCTGGTAGCGTAAAAGACGCCGGATTTACATTACTCCGGCGCGGTAGGGTCATTGTTGGAGGCTCGGAAAGTAATTATCGTCCCTTTGAACTGTTTGGTGATTCAAACTCCTATGCATGGCAAAGACTCTATGGAGAATTACATATGGACACCTGGCCAGTCACTCAGGCCAAAGATAACTTTGACTGGCACAACAGCGGGCTAGAAGAAGCCTTCATAAATGCGTTGGGATCGTTTACCCAAGACTATCGGCGTAAAGCAGAGACAATTCGAGTACGTGAGAAAATTCAATCCAAGGATCTTCTAAAGGATGCAGTTCAAGGCTTTTCTAATTCCGGCGTTGTAGAGAATGTTGAAGTTGAAATAGTAAATCGGGATCAAGCTAACCAAGATCCTGTAACTGCACCGCCAGAAGAAAACACATCAACTGAGACAACAGACACGGTTGAAGAACCTGTAGTGGATGTAAACAACGACGGTGTGATAATTGAGGGCGGCGATCAGGTCAATTATAAATTCAAATACAAAGGCTCAGAGTATCTCTTCCATATTATTTTCGATGCATCTGATCCGTCTCTTGATTGGCTGCTTGTGGAAAGCAATGATGTTTCCGAGTACACGCTATCAATAAATATGCGTCATTCATTTTTCAAGCCCTTGATCGAAAAACGAGAGTTTTTGCCGATCATGACACGTATCTCTATTGCTATGGTCCTTGCTGAAATAGAGTCCATGCTTATTTCTCCTGATGGAAAAATCGAGCCAAGCGCCATCAGGCTTAAAATGAACGAGATCCTTGAGACCGTACGAAAAGGAGATGAGTGATTGTGGCAGAGAATCTAATTCGAGTAACTGACCAACCTCAACTTACCAGTTGGGAAATTACTATGGATGGGTTCTTCCGGTCAAATGTTGAAAAACAAATGTTGGCTGATGGGATGTCGAGCGAAGCGACAGAGACCGTGTTTTCTAATGCAGCTCGTATTCTAAGTCATTGTCCAAATCCCGCAATACACGAAGAACTTGCGGAGACCGGAATCGTAATTGGTAAAGTCCAAAGCGGTAAAACATCGAATTTTATTTCGGTACTGGCCCTTGCTTTTGACAATGGGTACAACATAGCAATTGTTCTCGGTGGCAACACACTGGAATTGCTGAAACAAAATGCCAACCGGATAGGCGAGTCTTTCCATGTTAACGCCGAAAAACTGACCGTATTAAAAACGAACGACCACAAGTCTCTTATTAACCCATCGAGAATAAAAGAATTCATAGAAAATGGACGCAAAGTTATTATTGTCGGCCTAAAGCATACGAAGCACATTGACCAGATTGCGGAAATCTTTGAGAACGATTTTCTCTCTGATCAATCGGTACTAATTGTTGATGACGAGGGCGACCAGGCAACTCTGAATACAAAAGCATACAAGAACTCATTTAGCAAAACATACGGCGCTGTCCTTTCTCTCAAGGCGAAACTGAAAAGCCACTGTTTTTTGTCCGTGACCGCTACCCCGCAGGCGAATATTCTGATTGAGACATTTGACACGCTTTCCCCCGACTTTGGTGAATTAGTTTATCCAGGGGAAGGCTACTGCGGCTTACAAGAGTTCTACGGTACAGACTGCGACAAGCACGTATACGAGATTCCGGCATCTGAAGGCAACCTTTTGGATACTGTTGGTGTTCCCGCATCGGTCTATAAGGCAATGGCGATGTTTTTTATCGGGAACGCAATACGTTATAGCCGCGGAGATATGGGCAATCATGCGATGCTCGTTCATCCCAGCCAAAAAAAGTATGATCACCATATTGTAGTTAACAAACTCCAGGCTATTTTAGATGACTGGAAATCCAAGGCAAAAACTCGTTTGGCAGGAAGAAATGATATTTCCTACCTTGCGTTGCAGCGTCAAATAAAGGATGCATATGATGCATTTGTCGCAGATGGAGTAATCTGTGTTCCGTTCGCAGATTTAGAGAAAACCGCTCTTAATCGAATTAAAGAATGTTCCCCGGTTTTACTGTGCAACAGCGACGAGAACGCAAGCGATAGTTCAAAGCTTTATAGAACCAATATATTTGTCGGCGGAAACCTTGTCGAGCGAGGTATTACCATTAAAGGCCTTGCAGTTACATACATTACTCGTCGCGCAAAAGGCAAGAGCAACGTAGACAACACCGAGCAGAGAGCTCGATGGTTTGGATATAAGGCTGACTATCTTGATGTTTGCCGAGTATTCACTTCAAAGGACATCAAGGACGATTTTGTAAGCATTCTTGAACATGATGAAGACATGTGGGCGTCTATTGAGCGAACTCAAGAACGGGGAATCGCGTTTAAGGATATGCCTCGCATCTTCAAACTCGCCAGAAGTGCTTTTTTACAATTAACGCGTAAGAATGTTGCAAAAACAGAAAACTACGCATTGTCCGAATGGAAGCCGCAGCGATATTTGGTGATGGACAAAGACATTTCGGATAAGAACACGGCGATTATTAGCGATTTCCGCAAAAAACGAGCGGACCAAATTGTAGTTGAAAGGCATAATGCAGTTCAAGTTCATGCTGTGCTTCAAGCCTTGCCGTTTACTACAGTTTATTCTGATCTATTATCAAAACTCACATTCTTGAATGAAGAAATCTTAGGGAAGAAGTTTTTCGACCAACTCAACGAGGCTCTGGAAAAAATCGAGAAAAACCCTGTGGTTGATATTTACTGGGTAAGAGACATCGAGCACTCAACACGTAAGATTAGCGAAGATGGCTCAATCCAGCAATTGTTCCAGGGCCGAAATCCCAATATTTCAAGCCCTACATATTACGAAGGAGATCGTAGTTTGGCCGATAAAGCTCCGGATCATATGCAACTGCAAATTCACTATGTGAAACCGACGAATATTCCTTCTGTTGATTTCTATTCCCCGGCGCTCGCACTGTATGTTCCGGAAGACTGTGCAGCTGAATTATCAAAACTGGTGGTGAGAGCAGATGGATAACAAAGAAATATTCAATAGACTTGTTAATTGCCAGACTCTCGATGCACAATTTGTCGTTTTTTCTGTAGATGAAGACTCTTGTTATTTTGGAAAAGATCAGGCCGGAAATGCGGTCTTTATGATTCCATCCACATTGAAGAATGTTCCTTCTCTTCATCAGAAGACAACTTCACTTGGGTTTTTCTTCAACAGAAAATGCTGCTTTGAACTTGACGGCGCAGTAACGACAAAAATGGTTCATATCCTCACATGCAAAGAGAAAGATCCTGATCGAGTACTCGCATTTATCCGCCTTACTAGAGCTTTTGCGCAGACAGATAGGGATAATGACCAACTGTACTTGGCAAAACTATTCTCTTCTCTTTCAGCCCTATTTGACAAAAAGAAAGACGTCTCAGATATTGAATTGCAGGGGCTCTTCGCAGAATTATACACAATTTTGCATTTTAGAGAGATCCAGTGTGACATATCCGAGTGTTGGCAGTCTAGAAACATGATGAAATTTGATTTCACTCTTACTGAGAAGAAACGCATTGAGATCAAGTCCACATTAAAGGCTAATAGAACTCATCATTTCAAACACGACCAATTACTGAGCGAACTCTACGACATTAGAGTTGTATCAATAATGCTGAGAAAAAGTGATGTTGGTATTTCTCTTGGTGACTTGATTGAGAAGATCAACGAAGAATATTATACGCAGTATCCTTTACTAATGCACATTGAGGCGTTTGTTTCACATATCGATAGAGATCGCCTTTATGAGGTAAAGTATGATCCCACATACATCAAAGAAAACCTTCGGTATTATGATGCACTGAACATTCCTCATTTTAATGAAAAGACCCCGGATGGCGTGTTTAATGCAGAATATGATTGCGTTCTGGATACAGCAATTGCCACAGAAGAAGCTGATGTTGTCGCCTGGATAAAGGAGGGATAAGAGTGTTTAAGACATATGACCTATTTGACCATAGGAACATCAATGATCTTGTTCCGGAAATTATTTACTATTATCTGTTTCAAGGCCTCAGTTTAACTGCTATAGAGGCGAAACTGTTTCGTACTGAAGATTACCACGGATGGCTCAGTAAAACCTTCTTGAACTATTACGGAATTGATACCGAAAGAGAAAACAAAGGGATTTATTCCGGAAGGACTGTCCCAGAGGTGGTTGAGGAACTCTATAGGAGTTCTAATATTGCGCATGTAAGGGTAGCTAAGTTGCTAAAAGAAAAGTACTTATAAACAAATAAGAGCTGTTTGGAGAGAAAAACCATGGGAATACAGTTGACCCAAATTAGAATCTCAAATTATCGTTCTATTGAGAACTGCGAGATATCTTTTGAAAACATGAACTTGATTATTGGCCAGAACAATGTTGGAAAATCAAATGTTCTGCGTGCGATTAGTATTGCGCTCAATTCGAGTAGTAACGTTTCTGAAAAGGATATTCATGTTGAAAAAGATGAGGAATTATCAGCCACCAAAGAAGCTATAATTGATATCTTGATACGGCCAACTGACAATAGTGGGAATACAATTGACGTGTTTTCTCCTTTTTGGGTATCTACATTTACAACAGACTGGATATCGACTGATTTGGACGGCAGTTCTTTTGTTGGAATACGAACCACAGTTTTCTATGATGTAAGCTTTGGTCAATATAGGACAAAGAAAGCACCCATCCAACAGTGGAATAGTTCAATTGAAGATGCCGTTTGCGGAAGGAGAAGACCGTTTACACAGGACATGCAGTTGTATATCACTTGCTTTTATTTGGATGCACATAGAGATATTAGCGAAGACATAAACAACAAAAAATCGTATTTTGGGCGTGCAACATCGGGGATTAATCTTCCGGAAGAATTGGTTGCCGAACTTGAAGCAAAACTAAATGACATCAACACAATAGTCGTGTCAAATACACCAGCTCTTGATTCTACGCAAAAGATGATTTCAGCCGTTGGTAGCGTAATCGGAGACAAAACCGAATTACATATTGAGCCAATAAGCCGAAAAATCAACGATCTGCAAAGAGGGATGGACGTTAAAATATCTGGAACTAACAGTGCTATCCTTTCGATTTCTGAGCAGGGAATGGGCACTCGAAGTTGGGTATCATTTTTGACCCTCGGCGCATACATTACAAACTTAACGAAGCAAATAAATGAAGAAGACCCGGACGCAGAATTCTATTCGCTTCTTGCGCTGGAAGAACCAGAAGCACATTTACATTCACACGCACAGAAGAGATTGTTTGACCAAATCATGCAATTCCCCGGCCAAAAAATCATTAGTACACATTCTGCAAATGTATTGGCACAGGCTCCTGTTGAATCGCTGATCCATCTATACAAGTGTAACGCAAAGACAGAAAATCATCGGATGCAAAAGCAGGCCTACAGTATAGAAGAAATAAACACGATTCAACGAGAAATAACGCGTACAAGAGGAGACCTCTTGTTTTCGACAGCAATCATTTTGGCTGAAGGGATTACAGAAGAAAGCGCATTTCCCATTTTCTTCAAAGAGGAATTCGGGCAAGATCCTTTTTCTATGGGGATATCTATAGTTGGGGTTGGCGGGCAGAGATACAAACCCTTTTTACGCCTTCTCAAAGACTTTGATATTCCTTGGTTCATTTTTAGCGATGGTGAATCATCTACTCTTAACACAGTAAAAAAGGCTGTTGCAAATGCATATGGCTCTGATTCTCAAGAGATTGATAATAATGTGGTGTTCCTCGATCAGGGTGATTATTACGAAAAGCACCTCATAAAATCTGGATATTTGGAAGAGATGATATGTGCTATAAATAAATACGAAAAAGAGATCCGTAAGGAATTGTATCCAGAAGACGCAGTTCGTGATCCCAGAGAATATATAGAAAGATACATAGAAGATAATCACGGTAAGAATGGCCATGATTATTCGGGAGAACAAGGACGAGAACAGGCAATACTTGATATTATCAAAAAGAATGGAAACAAAGCGAAATATGCAATTCCTGTTGCAAAGGAAATTGTATCTGGAACAACGAGGCCTAAGATCCCGCCTAAAATAGAAGAATTATTTAACAAAATGAATGCCATAATGCGCATAAAAGAGGGTGAAGAACTTGGCGATCAAATTATCTGAAAAACAGAAGGAAATAGTTGACTACACCGATGGTCCTGTATTGGTTAAAGCCGGCCCGGGAAGCGGAAAAACAAGAGTCTTGATTGAACGCATTAAGCGTTTAATAAGCCAGAATAAACGCACGAAGGTGTTAGCGTTGACATTTAGCAACATGGCTGCTGAAGAGATGAAAAGCAGAATTCGAGATGATTTAGCAAATAATGATCTGATTGAAAATGTTTCTCTTGGCACCATTCACTCCTTTTGCTTGGATATTGTTCAGACTCGAGGTTATTTAATCGGGCTTCCCCAGAACTTGACTCTTTTCGAGAGCACAGAAGATCGAAAAAGAGTGCTTAAGGACTCACTAATGGGAGATCCAGATTTGAGAATCCAACTAGAAAAGCACTCTAAACCTGATTCTTTTTTGTCAGAATGTTTGACTCTGATTGCAAACTACAAAAAAGCATTTGTCTTTCCGAACGATCCATCTTTACCTGAGCAATATGCTTTGATCTACGAAAGATATAATGAGGCTCTTCTACTCCAGGGCGCGATTGATTTTGATGATATCCTTTTTTACACATATCGAATTCTATCAGAAAACAAAAGTATTGCTAAATTGTTTACGACTCAATATAGGTATATCTGTGTTGATGAGGCACAAGATCTAAACTACGCACAATATGAAGTAATTAGGGCAATTTGCGGAGATTCATTTTCTAATATTATGATGGTTGGGGATGAAAATCAGTCCATTTATGGTTTCAATGGTTCGGATAGTTCGTTAATGTGTAAACGATTTGTCGAAGATTTCCAACCTAAAGTATTCATATTAAATGAAAACTTCCGGTCAGCAAAGGCAATTGTAAAGTATGCAAACACTCTGCAAGATTCGTCTGATTATTCAAATTGCTACTATGAAGGAGAACTCACATTTACATCATATGACGATGAAGATGAAGAGGCAAAAGCTATATTGCATAAAATCCAGCACCTAGTTAAAAACGGACATGCAGATGTCGAGGGGGACATCACCTATTCGGATATTGCAATAATTGCAAGAAATCGATATGTTTTTTCTATAATTGAGAATGTTTTTCTTCAAAATGACATTCCGTATTTTTATAAACGCAGTGCAGCAGGAATAGAATCTGAATCAAGTGTTTATAAACTGCTCGATCTTGAATTAAGACTATTATCAAATCCTCGTGATATAATTCATGCAAAAGAGCGCAAACGATTAATTGAGGACATTCGGAGCGAAGAATTAGTCTCATTTGTAGAAAAATGTGTTGGCACACTGCAAGAAGATCAACTAAACTTACTACCGGTTTTGCAAGCAATTAATGCCTGGACCGAAAAAAGCACTCTTGATGATAACGAAAAGTATCTCATACTAAACGATGGTGCACTCTGGCAACAGCATTGGATTAAATATACTTCATTAATCCAAAGGGAAGATAGGACACTCACATCATTTAGAAATAATGTTGCTTTGGGTAAAACGCAGTCTCCTGAAAAGACAACGGGCATAGCTCTATTGACTGCCCATATGTCAAAAGGCCTACAATACGAGGTAGTTTTTGTTATTGGTCTATCGGAAGGCACATTTCCGGATTATAGGGCTGTACAAACCGGCGGAAATGCCATTGAACAAGAAAAAAACAATATGTTTGTCGCTGTTACACGCGCAAAAAGGCTATGCTATCTTTCAAATGTCAGATACAAGTTAATGCCATGGGGAGGGAGAAAAGCACAGACGCCATCGCGCTTTGTCAATGATTTGATTGTCCCGCCAAGCAAATGATTATTCAGTAACATCTTTCACTATAACCCCAAAGGGGGATAATCTTAAATCATTTGTCAAGTCTGCAAATCTGATTTTTGTACATTGGCGCTTTTCGGCGGGCGGCGGTAGTATATAGGCGTAAGGAAGAAACGCCGCCGTGGACGCGAAAGGAGAAGTGATATGTACAACAGATTTGCAGCGGCGCGCAGGAGGTATCTGCGCACACACAAGGACGGGATCTACACGGGGATGCTGCTGACGGGGACTCTGGAGCCGCATCTCAAGGAGATCGGCGAGTCGGCACAGGCCATGTTCGACCGGATCGTGGAGCAAATGAAGAAGGCCGAAGGCGTCACCGAGCAGCTCAAGGCCGCCGATCAGATGGAATGGGTCGGACGGATGAATAACATCCGGCAGCGCGCTGAGGAGGTCGTCTTTTCTGAGCTGGTCTACTGCTGAGGTGCGGCCATGTTCAGACATAATAAACGGGATCGAATCCTAGTGCTCTGCTCCGGCAAGCGGCGGCTGATGACAACGGCCATGCTGTCCTTTCGAAACAAGCTGGCGGCGCGGGGCAAGCCCACGGAGGACGTCAGCGAGCTGCTGATCCGGCTGATGAGATAACAACTGCATATTAAAAAGAGCGTCTGCTTCTGAAAAGAGGCAGGCGCTTTTTTGTGTTTTCGTTAAAACAAAAAATTTTGAAAAACAATGTCGTTTTTCAGGGGTCTTAGGCTTCGGTTACATAGTAGAGAGACTTTCTGTGGAATATGGAAATATTTTTTTGAACCGATGTCGTTTTTGGGTGTCCCGATGTGGCTGTTAAGTAGTAGGAGGATAACACCGCAAAAAATTTTTGAGATTTTTTCAAATTTGATGTCGTTTTTTGGCCCTCAATGTTGCGGTAAGGGGGTGGAGGGAGAAATCGAGGTAAATCCTCCGATAGGCCGAAGAGCGACGGCAAAAACACGACGCAAAAATTTTTTCAAAAAATTTTGAAAAAGCATGTCGTTTTTTGACCCTTGATGTTGCTGTAGGGGGTTGAGAGGAGGTAAGTCATCGAAATTGGCTCCGAATCGGAGCCATACAACAGATCGGACATGCTTCTGGCTCCGAATCGGAGCCAACCGGAGAACGAAAAAGCGTTTTTCAGCCGCATGGCATCAATTTTGATGCTACAGAAAACTATTTCTCACTGACACCCATAAAAACGGCCTCTCCCATTCCTAAGTTAGTGAAGGGGTATGGAAAAGCCTTCTGACAACTGAGTAGCCGTCACCGAAAGAGATATGACTTTGCGAGGATATGAGCAAGGCGACGCCGCGGAGGTCCCGGGGCAGGCAGGCAAAAACCGTATCGGAAGGACGGCGCCCCCAATAAATAATTAAATAATTAATTACCCACCGGCTAAAGAGGAGAAGAAACTTCCGATAGAAGCACAAGGGACGGTCTCCCTCCCGTTTTCTTTTGAGCCGGTATACATAGGCGGGCGATCCTGCCCGCCTAAATCAAACAGAAAGGAGAAAACCGAAATGAAAGAAATCAAGAAAGAGATCGTGCGGCACATCGGCGTAATCTCGGAATCCACCAGGGGCTGGCAGCTGGAGCTGAACACGGTCAGCTGGGACGGCGGAGCGCCGAAGTTGGATCTCCACGTCTGGTCCCCCGACCACGAGAAGTGCAGCACGCGCGGCACCTTCACCCGCGAGGAAGCCAAAGCCCTGCTGCGGCTGCTGAAGAAGGAGGTGTAAGCGTAATGAAGGACGACGTTTACACCCAGAGCGATCTGCGGAGCCGCAACATCCTCACCATGGACTACGCGCTGAATCTGGAGCCGGGCGACTTCTTCGCCGTGCTGGATCTGAAGGCGGAGGCGCCCCGCTGTCTGCGGGCCTTCTTCACCTTTGAGGACGGGCGGCGGATCATGGCCGCAGCCCAATGGTGGCAGAGCTATCTCGGCCTCTACCAGATCCCGTCCGGGTCGAAGGTGAAGCTTCACTACGACGCGAACAAGCGCGGCGAGGTGTATCTCACGGCAGTGGAGAGGATCTGACGGCATTGTCTTACCAAGCAACGAATCGTGACCCTCACGATTTACCCTTCAGGGGATGACCCCTGAGACCCCAGGCAAGAAAGGAACCAAGCATGAGAAAAAGAAAAAACCGCATCAACATCTGGCTGACCGACCGAGAACTGGAGCGGCTCAACGCCATGGTGAGCAGGACGAGCCTCAACCGCGAGCAGTTTATCCGCGCCATGTTGGATGGCTTCTCGATCCGGGAAGCGCCGCCCGCCCCGCTGTGGGATACGGTGTGTCTGCTGCGGCAGGCGGCGTCGGCCATGAGCATCATCGAAAAGCACTCGATGTTCAAGCAGATCTCCGACGAGGAGCTCCTGCGCAAAACCACAGATGAAATCCGTCTCCTGATGAGACAAATCAAAAAACAATGTTTACCAATTTTTTAAGGAGGAAAAAGAAAATGAAAACTGAAAAAATCAACCTGGGTCTGACCGGCTACGACGATCTGTTCATGAGCAGCGAGGAGCGGGAGGACATGAAGAAGCCGAAGGTGGAGGAGATCTTCATCTCCGACCTGCGTCCGTTCAAGGATCACCCCTTGTGCCACAAACATATATTGTTTGTACTCCATGCTCCTTTAGGTATTCCGCGAGCAGATAGCACGTATCTCCGCAGCAACCTCGTGGAAAGCGTCGGAATATGATGTCGTTAGCAAACAGGCCATCGCGAAGTGAACGGTCCATTTTTGAACGAAAAAGACTTGCCATCTTCACCAATTCATTCATGTTATACTCCCCCCGTCTGAAACCATTATACAGAAGATGACAAAAAAACTAAAGAGGATGTAACGTGAAATCCGTTACATCCTCTCGACATGGTTGCGGGAGGGGGACTTGAACCCCCGACCTCCGGGTTATGAGCCCGACGAGCTACCAACTGCTCTATCCCGCGATATCAGGCATATCCTGCGATATGCCGCGACGAGGTTTCCCTCAACGCCCATATATAATAGCACGGAAAAGCGATATTGTCAAGCATAAACTTTTGACAAGATGCGACTTTTTTCAAAAGCCGCGCAGTCCTGCGCCGGATACGTACGCCGGCGCGTCCGGCTTCCTTTTCGCGGCGCAAACGGCGTTGACAAGCAATTGCGGCGGTGGTAAAATAGAATTGGCAGTTAATATTACATTTTTGGGAGGAACT
>Ga0310690_10002947_pt1 | contig 26586 bp, 21 predicted proteins | sample AusTroGonzalo_MG_2_FD_207661 | JGI IMG/M metagenome (GOLD analysis project Ga0310690, IMG submission 207661) | Bovine rumen microbial communities from tropical cattle in Woodstock, Queensland, Australia - Gonzalo_04 (v2) (version 2) | ecosystem: Host-associated > Mammals > Digestive system >...
CTTGCATCCAACGTAATGCCCTCGATCAAGGTCGTTGAAAGGGGGAACACGGATCTGTGAGCAGAAAAGTAGTCGGGAACACTCCCAAAACCATCCAGAACGTGTTCGTCCTGCTGCTGCTGAGCCTTTTCGCATGCCTGAGTACGTTCCTGGTAACGATTGGCGCGCAGCTGTACCGCAACAGCGTGGACAGTGCTGAGATGAACAACACCACCCGGATTATGACGGCCGTGGTGCGCAGCGCGATCTGGGGCGAAGACGGCGGCGACATCATCATCGAGCATATGGACGGCTGGGATATCACCACCCTGACCGTTGTGGAAAAATACGAAGACGAGACCAACTACAAACGGCTTTTTGCCTATGAAGGCTCCCTGCTGGAGAGCTATACAGACGACGAACTGGGATTCGACCCGAAATACGGCGAACCCCTGTGCGATCTGAAAGAATTTGAACCAGAACTCAACGGAAAGACGCTGACCGTGCACCTGAAGGCTTCTGACGACACGGAGAGCACCATCCGGATGAGCCTGCGGGCAGGAGGTGCGGACGAATGAAAGAAGGAAGCCGCGCAAACGCCCTGCTGGTAGAACTCCTGCTGGTTATCTTCTTCTTCATGCTTGGCGCAACGGTCCTGGTGGAACTGTTTGCGGGAGCGAAGCACAAGACGCTGCAGGCCCGGGCGATGAACACCGCCGTAATGGAAGCCGAGAGTATCGCGGATGACATTTACGGAGCGGACGATCCGGATGCTGTGCTGACAGCCCTCGGATTCACGAAGGAAAACGATATCTGGACGAGAAAAGACAAGGAATACACCCTGACGGTGACAGCGGCGGAAGAAGCTGCTGAAGCCGGCACCTTGCGGGTCTATACGATCAGCGGAACGGGCGACGGGGTAGACCTGTTCACATTGCCCTCCACACGGTATATTCCGAAGGAGGTGAGCCCGTGAACAAGCGTAAAGTTGCTCTGGGACCGGGCGCCGCGTCTTTGATCCTGATCGTTGTCGTGCTGAGCCTGTGCATGCTGGCCATGCTGGCGCAGATCGGCTCCCGCAACGACTACAGCCTGGCTTCCCGCAGCGCGGAGATGATTACCCGCGTATATCAGCTGCATGACCAGTCCGAACGCAAGATGGCCGAGCTGGATGCTGTACTGGCCAAGTGCCAGAAGGAAACTACGGACATGGAAAGTTACCTGGCCCTGGTGGAGAAGAGCCTGCCATCGGACATGACATTGGACGAGGACATCGTCAGTTGGCAGGAACCGCTGGACAACCGAACCATGAACTGCGAAGTGAAGCTGCTGGAGCCCGGACAGAAAGAGCGCGCCAAATGGGTTACCTACAAACTTAAGGTTGAAGAACCGGAGGACGATTGGGAATGGTAGAAACACTTGATGAGATCCTGCGGAAAGCGCTGGAATATAAAGGATCCGACGTATTCGTCGTTCCCGGTTCTCCCGTTATGACAAAGGCCAGCGGTCGGATGATCGCGATTACCGAAGACCGGGCTCTACCCAACGATATTTCCATTTTGGTGGACCGTGCCTATGAACTGGCCGGCAGAACAAGAGAAACCCTACATGATGAAGGTGACGATGACTTCTCTTTCGCTGTGCGTGATCTGAGCCGTTTCCGCTGCAACACCTACCGTCAGCGCGGCTCCCTGGCCATGACCTGCCGTGTGGTTGCCTTCGGCATTCCGGATCCGAAAGATTGCAACATCCCAGACGTCGTTATGCGTCTTGCGGACCTGCGCAGCGGCATGATCCTCGTTACCGGTCCTGCCGGCAACGGTAAATCCACGACGCTGGCCTGCCTGGTGGACAAGATCAACCGAACCCGCAGCGGCCACATCATCACCATCGAAGACCCGATTGAATACCTGCATCCCCACAAGCAGTGCCTGGTCAGCCAACGCGAAGTGCCCGGAGATGCTTCTACCTTTGCCCGCGCCCTGCGCGCAGCCCTACGCCAGGCGCCGGACGTTATCATGCTCGGTGAAATGCGTGATATCGAGACCATTTCCACCGCCATTACCGCAGCGGAAACCGGCCACCTGCTGCTGAGCTCCCTGCACACCCTAGGCGCCGCCAAGACGATCGACCGTGTGATCGACGCCTTCCCGGCCAACCAGCAGAACCAGATCCGCGCGCAGCTGTCCATGGTGCTCCGTGCTGTGGTCTCCCAGCGCCTGATCCTGACCAAGGAAGGGAAGCTGCACCCCGTATTTGAAGTCATGTGCGTCAACCCCGCCATCCAGAACCTGATCCGTGAGGGCAAGACCCACCAGATCGACAATGCAATCTTCGGCGGCGGCGCGGACATGCTGTCCATGGATACTGAACTGGCACGCCTGCTGCGTGACGGCAAGATCGACAAGGAACAGGCATCCCTGCTGGCCATCCATCCCGAAACCGTGGAACGCCAGGCACGCTTCATGAGAGATTAATCACCTTAAGGAGAGCCTATCCATGAAAAAATCTTTTATCCGTATACTGATAATGCTCCTTGTGTTTGCATTTGTGTTTTCTGCTGCGACAGCAGAGGAAACAGACGGGATGCAGTTCGCGAAAGACGGCGATGTCTACGTCGCGTACGGATACAAATATGCTCAGCCCTTTGCGGAAGAAGGCGCAGAAGGAACACAGGACGGACCGGAAGACGGTTCGGCCACATGGATGGTTCCGGCCGGATGGGTAATCAACAGATCCGTTTCGATGCCGGAAGGATTCAACTATTCCAGCAATTATATGCCGGAGAAATATATGAATACCGGTATGTCGATTACGGCCATGGCCGGAGACCTGACTTCCTTTGTGGACACAGAAACCCTGAAGCAGAATGAAAAGTTTTTCGATATCAATACCTTTACGGTTCGGGACTTGCAGAATAATATTTACTCAGAGGCAGCCGGTATTTCGGAAGACCAGCTGATGATTGAGATCTACGGGGACAATGAATTTCTGGTTTATACACTGGCCCAGGAAATCCCCCAGGAAAGCTATACCATCCGGATTTACATGACCACAACGTTGGCAATCCATAAAGGGAAGATCTACCAGTTCGTGATTTTCGGAACTCCGGTGAATAATGATGCGTATCCTGATTTCGTGAAATTGCTCGAATCCATCACATTTGCAAACTGACAGGGGAAGAAAGCAATCCGGCATGACAACGTCACACCGGTTTTTTGTATGCATAAAACCTCATGCTAGGCGTGAGGTTCAGGAAAGTAAAGTTATCCCTATTCAAACTGCGCCGCGTAGAGGCGGTAATAGAAACCTTTCTGATCCATGAGACGGCGATGTGTGCCCTGTTCGACCACATCGCCGTCCTTTAATACGAGAATCACATCCGCGTTTTCAATCGTGGAAAGGCGGTGGGCGATGACGAAGCAGGTTTTCTGCTTCATCAGCTCCCGCATGGCCTTCTGGATTTCCCGCTCGGTGGCGGTATCCACATTGGAGGTGGCCTCATCCAGGATCAGCATCGGGGCGTCGTAGAGCATGGCCCGGGCGATGGTCAGGAGCTGCTTCTGGCCTTTGGAGATATTGCCGCCGTCCTCGCTGATGACGGTATCATAGCCCTGGGGAAGGCGCATGATGAAGGGGTGGATCCGGGCGGCTTTCGCCGCGGCGACGACCTCCTCCATGGTGGCGTTTTCCTTCCCGTAGGCAATGTTTTCAAAAATCGTGCCCTGGAAGACCCAGGTGTCCTGCAGTACCATGGCGTAGGAGCCGCGGACGCTGCGGCGGACCGAGGTGCGGATATCATGGCCGTCGATGCGGATGACGCCGCTGTCCGGATCATAGAAGCGCATCAGCAGGTTGATGATCGTGGTTTTGCCGGCGCCGGTGGGGCCGACGATGGCGATCAGCTTACCGGCGGGGGCTTCCAGGGTCAGGTCGTGGAGAATGGTGCGCCCGGGATCGTACCCGAAGGCCACATGCTCCATGTTTACCTCCCCGCGGACATTCTCCAGCAGGTACGCGTCTTCCACATCCGCCGTTTCCTCCGGCTCATCCAGGAGGGTGAAAACGCGCTCGGCGGCCGCGAGGGCGGAGAAGAGCTCGTTGAAGACTTCCGCCACCGCGTTGATCGGCCCGGCGAACTTCCGGCTGTAGAGCACAAAGGAGGAGATGCGGCCCAGGTCGATCTGGCCGTTCAGGAACAGGATGCCGCCCAGCAGGGCGATCAGGCTCAGGCCCAGGTTGTTGATGGCGGTCATGGTGGGCCCAAGGGTGACGCCGTAATGCTCCGCGTCGGAGAAAGCGTCCGCCGCGTTCTGGTTGATGGTATCGAAGCGTTCGTCCACCCGGTCCTCATAGGCGTAGGCCTGGATGGTCTTCTGGCCGGAGAGCATTTCCTCCACAAAGCCGTTCATCACGCCGTAGCTCCGGGAGCGCTTCGCGTAGCGGGGCTGGGTCTTGCGGCGCATGAAGACGGTATAGATCACGGAAACCGGTACCGTCACCAGCGTCAGGGCGGAGAGGGGCAGGGAGATCAAGGTCATCATGACCAGGGAACCGATAACCGTAACCAGGCTGGTCAGGATCTGGACGATATCCGTAGCCATGCTGGTGGAGATCACGTCGATATCATAGCTGACGCGGGAGATGATATCCCCGGCCTGGTGGCGGTCGAAATAGCCCACCGGGAGGCGCATCAGCTTTTCAAACACATCCTGGCGCATGCGGCGGGCGACGCGGCGGCTGACCACGGTCATGACCAGGCTGATGCCGAAGCCCAGCAGGGCGGAGGATACATAGCAGACGAGCATCAGCAGGGCGTCGTGTTTCACCGCGTCAAAATTCACTTTTCCGGGGCCTGCGGCGGCTTCGCGGATGGCGGAACCGGCCAGGCTCGGCCCCCAGAGGTTGAGCAGGTTGCTGATCAGGCACAGCACGGCCACCCCGAGGATCACGTACTTCCACGGGCCCAGGTAGCGGAGCATCCGGCGGAGGGCGCCGCGGGTGTCCTTCGGCTTTTTCATAACGGTATCGCGGGCCATCTACTCACCCTCCTTCATCTGGGTCAGGCAGATGTCCCGGTATTCAGGACAGGTTTCCATCAGCTGGGCATGGGTGCCGCGGCCGATCATTTCGCCTTCGTGCAGGACAATGATTTCATCCAGGGAGAGGATAGAGGAGACGCGCTGGGCGATGACGACCGTGGTCGCTTCGCCGTGATGCTCCCGGATGGCCCGGCGCAGCTCCGCATCCGTCCGGTAATCCAGGGCGGAGGAGGCGTCATCCAGGATGAGGATCTCCGGTGAGGCGGCGAGGGCGCGGGAAACCAGGAGCCGCTGCTTCTGGCCGCCGGAGAAATTCGCGCCCCGGATGGCGGCCTTGTGCTCATAGGCATCCGGCGTATTCATGATAAAGCCGTGGGCCATGGCATCCTGCGCGGCGAAGACCATTCCTTCCTCCGTGACAGGGCGGCCGAAGGTAATGTTTTCCCGGATGGTATCGGCGAAGACGACGTCATTCTGGAAGACGACGCCGAATTTCCGGTGCAGGTCATCCCGCGTATAGGAGCGGACGTCCCGGCCGTCCACGAACACATGGCCCTGCTGCGGATCGTAGAAGCGCATCAGGAGGTTGATAATCGTGGTCTTGCCGCTGCCGGTGGCGCCGATGATCCCGAGGCTTCCGCCTTTCGGGACACGGAAGGAGATATCCTTCAGGCACTGCCGGCGCTCCTCACCGAGGAACTGGCCGTGCATTTCCTCCGAGGAATCCGCGTCGTAATTGAAGGAGACACGGTCAAAAATCAGGGCTTCGTCCCCCGGCGCTTCGGCGCACTGGTCCGCGGGCAGGGGCGTCAGCTCCTCCGGCAGGTCGATGACTTCGCCGATGCGGTTGGCGGAGGCATTGGCCTTGGACATCATCATGAAAATCCGGTTCAGGCCCATGACGCCCATCAGGATCATATTGAAATAGGTGAGGAAGGCGAGGATCACGCCGGGAGCCGTCTGTCCGTCGTTGACCCGGCGGGCACCGATGAGGACCACCAGTGTCAGCCCGACATTCAGGAAGAGGGTCACGATGGGGCCGGGAAGGCTCATAATGACGCCGGCCTTGACTTCCTGGCGGGCCATGCGGGTGTTCGCCTCGCCGAAACGGTTTTCCTCATAGGATTCCTTGCTCAGGGCGCGGACCACGCGGATGCCGGTAATGCTTTCCCGCATGCGCCGGACAAGCACGTCCATACGCCGCTGCACCTCGTTGTACAGGGGGATACCTTTCCAGGAAACAAAGCAGACGAGGACGATCATGACGGGTGCCATTATGCAGAGGATCATGGCGAGGCCCGTATCCATCGTCAGGGTGATGGCGATGCCGCCCAGGAGCATGATGGGCGCGCGGATTCCCATGGTCTGGATCATGCGGACAAAGCTCTGGACATTGTAGGTATCGCTGGTCATCCGGGAGATCAGGGAGGGAAGGCCGACCTTATCCATCTGGCTGCCGGACAGGTTCAGCGCCGTATGGAAAAGATCCCGCCGGATGGCATAGGTGCTGTTTTTCGCCACCCGCACGCTCATGCGGTTGGCGGTGATGTTCAGGATCCGCGTCAGCAAAGTCAGCCCCAGCATGACGGCGCCCCAGGCGACGACCGGCCAGGCATCGGAGGCGGTGGGAATGACGTGATCCAGCAGGTGCTCCAGGACATAGGGAAGCAGCAGGTCGGTACCTGTACCGATCAGCTTGATCACCATGACCGCCAGGACATACCGGCGGTAGGGGCGCACATATCTCCAGATCAGTTTCATTCCGTAACCCAATGCTCCTTTGTGCAGCGGAGAGACCGCCGGTTATTCAATGGTGACGATTGTGGTTTCGCTGACTTCACCGGGGAAGAAGGTTTGCCCGTCCTCCATCTGCAGGGGAGCGCCGGAAATATCCACGAAGGCGCGGGCACGGACTTCAAAGGTCCCCGGTTCCGGTATTTCCCCGGTCCATACGGTTTCGCCGCCGGTGAGACGGACCGCGGTCCAGGATTCGCTCCCGGAGGGGCGGTACTCAATTTCATAGCCCGAGATGCCGGATTCCCGCTGGTCCTTCAGTTCCACCGTGAGCCTTCCGCCCCCGACGGTAAGGGAGGTGATCTCCGCCTGCTGCGGGACGATCACGAAGGGAACGGAGAGGACCGGCTCCGCGGATTCGTCCTCGTCCAGGAAAAGATCCGCGGCGGCGAGGCCGCAGGTTTTATTGTCCCGGAAGGAAATCACGAAGTCCTCGCCCTCCCAGAGCTGTTCCCCGCTTTCGGAAAACACTTCCAGGTCCGGGCAGAGCGGTATGCCCTCTTCATATACCATCACGGGCGGGTCGGCTTTAGCTGTCTTCGGGACCACAGAACGCGCCTTCAGCCGGAGCACCGCGGTTCCGATGGCCTCCTGGTCTTTTACGGAGGCGCCGAGGTAGACGGTTCCCGGTTTCCGGACGGTGAGCTCCGCATGGGAACCGCCCTTCGTGATTTCCAGGTCCGCCAGGTCTTCGGACCCGTTGAACAACTTCCACTCAATTTCCGGATTGCTGAGCTCCATTTCCTTTGGGCCTTTGAAATAAAGGGTGACGCCGGTATGGGCCGGTTCCCCCGCGAGGGTCACTTCCCGGCTGTAAACGGAGAAATGCATGTAGAGGTCTCCGGCAATGGAGTAGCTGTATCCCTTGATCGGGAAGTTGTCATAGGCCAGGCGGGAGGAAGATTCCCCGCTGTCAGGATCCGGCGCGGTGACCTTGCGGTAATCGCTCCAGGCACCGCCTTCGTACAGGTAGCTTTCCCGTTCGTTGATCACGGCCCGCTGCGCGCCGGGATCCCCCGGCATGGAGAACGTGCTGGATTCATTCACCAGGTATTTTCCGTCCGCACCGGTCATGGTCAGGATGACGGCATAGGCCTGTCCCTTCTGGAGATAAACGGAGCTGTCCTCCGAAGAAAGGATTGTCTTGTGATATCCGCCGTAGGGGAAGAATACTTCGCCGCCGGCAACCTTCAAGCCGTCCTCCGGGGTTTCGTAGTCGCTGCACAGGAGGTAAACCTCATAGGCCACCCGGGTGTTTTCCTTTGCGGTCAGACAGGAGAAGCCGGTCAGGATCTGGCTGCAGCGCGCGGTAAAGACATTGGCCATCTTCACGGGTTCTTCTTTTTCCTGGACCATGACGGAGGTCGTCTGCGCATAATCGTGCTGGTCCACCTGCTCCGGGGCAAGGGGTTCCTCAAAGACAAAGGATTCCGGCTCGTTCAGGGAACGGTCATAATAGGAGAGCCAGAAATACCCGGAGCCGGTCAGGACCGGGTTCCCGTCCGCGTCCGTGACCGGGTTTCCTTCGCCGTCGGTCAGCGGAACCCGGATACCCCAGGTGGATTCGCCCCGGTTCGGGAAGACGCCGGTTCCGGCACCCCAGCTGTTTTTCACCAGCCAGGCGCCGTCCGCCGGCGGCTGGTGGCCTGCAACGAAGTTTTCCTTCGGATAACTGTCATCCCAGCCAACCAGCGTTACCGCGTGATTCGGCCTGCCGCTGTCCCAGGTGTAGTGGGCCCAGGTTTTCGTGTTCAGGTAGCGTCCTTCCTCCAGCAGCTCCTGGTCCGGAGAGGATTCGTCCGCGCAGAAGGAGATGGAGACGCCCCGTTTCTGCAGCAGCTGCAGCTTGATCCGGCGCGTGGCATCCTCGTTATAGGTATATTCCGCGCCGTCCGTCTGCGCGGGGCTGGGGAGGATAAAGGATTCCTTCAGCAGGTAATCCCTGCGGAAACGGTATTCTTCCGGGATGGACCAGTCGTCGTCATCGCTGTAGCAGAAATCCTGGTAAGATCCCTGGATCCACCGCCGGATCGTATTCCCTTCCTTTCCCCGGTAGCGGAACAGGTCCCCGAGATCCTCCGCGTCCTCATTGGAGGGGCCGATGCCCTGGGCAAAGGTGCTGGTGGCGAGGAAGGTGGGGGAGCCGTTTCCGTAGACGGAACGGGCATTGCGGACATCCTTTACGGACGTGCCTTCGCCGTTCTGCGGATTGTCCGGATCATCCAGCGCCACGTGGGAGAAGTAGACCAGCTGCTTCTCTGAAAGGTCCAGTGTTTTCCAGGCGTCCGGATTGTAGTCATAGATGGAACCCAGGATGCTGATTTCCGCGGCCGCAATCGCCGCGAAGCCCCAGCAGGTTCCGAAAGGCGCCTGTTCCTTCACCGGCGTGACATAGCAACGGTCGCCGACGCCATCCCCGTCTGTATCCACATTCCGCAGGTCAAAGGCTGTGGGGATTTCCGCCTCCGCATCCCCTGCAGATGCGGAAAGGGGGCACAGGGCCGCAAGCAGGGACAGGCAAAGCAGCAGGGCAATCGATTTCTTCATGCGTAAACCTCCAGATGATGAAATCAGTCTTCTCCGGATCAGCGGCCGGAGGACAGCAGGTACAGGCAGTCCGCCCGTTCGCTGCCGGCCCGTTCCTTCCGTTCAAGGAGCCAGACGCCTTCACGGGTCCACACCGCACTGCTGCTCATGCAGTGATACGGCAGGTAGCCGCCCGTCGAGCGGTAAAGCGGCTCGACAGCGCCGGACTCCGGATCCCAGCGGAAGCAGTTTCCGCCGCCTTCCACCGGGCAGTTTACCAGGACCAGCCCCTGGTCCGTAACAGCGCAGACACCGAGGGCTTCCTCTTCATGGTTCGCGAGCCCGGAAGGATTGTCCCCGATGTAGGGGATATCCGGAAGCTTTTCCCATCCGGTTCCGTCAAAGACATAGCCGTCCGCACAGTGAACGGTCTTGTTATTACCGGTTTCCAGGCCCAGGAGCGCGTAAAGCTTTCCGTTTCCGGAGACGAGGGTCCACTTCTGCCGGGCGACCGGCAGGGCAGCTTCACGGGTCCAGGCGTCCTGCGCCGGATCATAGCTGAACATGAAGGGCGTACCGTTGTCCAGGCCGACGCAGAAGATTTTTCCGTCCAGTCCTGCCAGGGTGATATCTTCACAGTCTTCGCAGCCGAAGAGTTCTTTCCATTCTTTCGTTTCCGTGAAGGACCAGGCGGGTTTTGCCGCGGTATAGTCCATGGAGGCAAGATACCGCCGGGTGACGCTTTCTTCCGCATCCGCAGTGGGCTTATATTCCGTGGTGATCCAGTGATACAGCCGGTTGCCCGCGTACACCGGGGCGGGAAGATCTTCAATCGTGATCTTCGTGTTCCGGTGCGCATCGTAGAGGGAGGCGGTTTCCTGCTCCAGGAACGCGATGGCGGCATCGTACAGGCCGGTTCCCAGGACCGCACTGAAGACGGCACTGTCCCAGCGGAACAGGGCGCCGGTAAGCAGGTCAAAGCCGTAGAGGTTTTCATTTTCCGCATCCGCAAGGATACAGCTTACCTCCGGCAGGCGGTTTTCCTCCCTGCGAGCCTGCAGGTGCAGGTCCTCCCAGGCGAGGGGAAGGGAGGGCTGGCCCTTGACAAGGTAATCATCCAGCTTCGCCCGCAGGGTTCCGCCTTCCGACAGGGCAAACTCCAGGAAGGAGCCAAAGAGTTCCTTCGCGTTGTGAATTGCCAGGGTTCTTCCGTCCTCCGAGGCTTCCACGGTCATTCCGCCGGAGGGGAGGCTGACGGCCTGCGTATCAACCGCGGCCGTATTCCGGTAAGACAGGGTATAATTCCCGCGCAGGTTGATGCCGCTGAGGATCACATCCCCGCTGTCCACGTCGCAGACTGCCCGGGTGAGGGCGGGATTCCCTGCATCCAGCAGGCCCAGGTCCAGGTAACCGCCGGAAGAGCATTTGTCCTTCAGTTCATCCGTCACACGGACACAGGAGAGGAGCCGCGCACGGTTTTCCAGCGCGTATTCCGCACCGGACTGGCCTTCCCGCCGGGGATACAGGGACGCCAGCACCGCATAGGCGCCCGCCGCGGCGGGCGTGGCCATGGAGGTGCCGGACATGATATCGTAGGCGTCGTCAGCGGAGAGGTTGATGCCGGGTTTCGAGACCGCGATGGAATCCAGGTAGAAATGCATGTCGCCCACCGCGTCCGCATCATCCGCAACGGCGCAGACCTGCACACCGATGCCACAGACGCGGCCCTCCAGCTCTTCCGCACTCGCCAGGAGACCGTCGTTGCCGGAGGAGCCGTAGCAGCAGTGGGTCATGGTGCCCCGGTTCGGCAGACCCGGGTTCATCTCCTCCAGACCGACGTTGAAAAGCTCGCAGGTCCCATCCTTATTCACCAGGACTTCACCGACGGAAACGGCGATGGGCAGTTCCCCTTCCAGCGTTTCACGGGTGACGCAGACGGAGAGGTCCGTATTGTCGACGCCGGTGGTGGCAGGATCCTTGTCATAGGGGAAAAACAGGTAATACTCCTCCCGGGCGGAGGCATTGTGGATCGTTACCTTCAGGGAAGCCGGACTGCCGGTCTGCGTAAAGGCATGATCCTTCACGATTTCCAGTTCACAGACGGCATTGCTGACATAGGGTTTCCCGTCTTCCGGCTGGATAAAGGGCTGGGCATGGAACACGGAGGCTCCGAAAGACTTCACGGTTTCATCGCAGCCGGTGACGGAAGGAATCACGGAGCCGTCTTCCAGGAGGGTGGTATTCCCGTCGAAAAGGCCGTAGTACGCGGTGGTTTCACTGCGCCTTTCCGGGGTCCAGAGGTTCGGAAAATAGGAGGGGTAACTGACGGTGGAAAGGATGTTCACCCCCGGCGCGAACAGGTCCACCTTGTTCCGGCCGTAATTGCTGAAGCCGGCGGGATTCCCGCTGCTGTCCGCCGCGCCGACGGTAACCCGGTAGGGAGAGTCACCGGCGGTACGGTATTTGTTGTAATCCAGGTCCAGGTGTTCATTGCCGGCAGCAAAGAAGGTGAGGACACCTTCCTCGCCCAGGCGGTTCAGAATATCGTCATATATGCCGCCCTGGCCGGCCGAACCCCAGGAACAGGAGACGGCCACGATGTTGACGCCGGCCTGCTTTGCCCGAAGAACATATTCCAGGGCGCCGATCTCCCGGTCCACCGACAGGAGATCGTTGGCGTGATCCGGATCCGACTGGTTGGTGGCCACCATCATGATTTTCACATTGGCCGCGGAGGCGACGCCGGCGATTCCGACCGCGTTGCCGGATTGGGCGGCGATGACGCCGGCGCAGTGGGTTCCATGGCCTTCCAGGTCGTTGAGGGAGGAGGAGTTTTCCTGCGTGTTGAAACCGTGCTCCCCGAGGATGCCCAGGTTTCCCGGATTGGTCCAGAGCACATTCTGCAGGTCCTCATGATTCACATTGATCCCGGAGTCGATCACGGCGACCACCGGTTCATTCCCGCCGCCCGCAAGACGGCTCCATGCATCCTGCATATGCAGGGAAAGCCCCGGGGAATCCAGGTACCACTGATAAAAAGAAAGCGGATCACCTTCCGGCGCGCTGCCGGCTGCCGCAAAGGGCAGGGAGGCACAGGCGATCAGCAAAGTCATGAATATGGATACTGTTTTATGAAGCAGGTGATGCATCTTTTGATCCTCCGGCAGGTTGCTCGCGGGACATACAGGTATTATACCCGTGACATGCCGAAAAATCAAACCGCAGAGGCCGCCTGCGCCAAAGGATTTCTGCGGGAAGAACATTGATTCGGCAAAGGAAAGCGCTTATAATGCTGGTAACCGTTTCAGAACAACTGACAGGGAGGTGCTGCCATGCCAGGCCCGGGCGGCCCGGGAAGACGGGCCAATTTCCTGACGGAGGAAGAAAAGCAGAATTCCCCGAAGGTCACGAAGGAACTGCTCCTGCGCGTTTTTTCATACCTGCAGCCCTACTGGAAACAGCTGTCGCTGGTGCTTGCCTGCATTGCTGTTTCCTCGGTGTGCAGCCTGTTTCCCTCCATCCTGACCGGCAACATCATCGACGTGCTGACCGGAAAGGACCTGGGCGGATGGTTCGGCACGGGCATTTCCGCGCTGATCCGGCTGATCGTCCTGTCCCTGGGGCTGCACCTGGCTTCCAACCTGATCGGCATCGGGGAAACCTACCTGAACAACTGGATCGCGCAGCATATTTCCTTCGATATGCGCAACCAGATGTACCGGCACCTGCAGAAGATGTCCCAGCGGTTTTTCACAACCGCCAACCAGGGCGACATCATCACCCGGATGACCAGCGATATCTCCGGCGTGGAATCGGTGATCACCGGTACGTTCACCAGCATCCTCTCCAATACCATTACGCTTGTGGTGGCCGTGGTGGCGATGTTCCAGAAGAACTGGATCCTGGCGCTGGTGGGGATCGCGGTGGTGCCGCTTTTCACGCTGCCCACCCGGATGGCCGGCAAGCGGCGCTGGAAGCTGGCGGGGGAGGCGCAGGCCTGCAACGATGAAATCAACGGCATCCTGAACGAGACGCTTTCGGTCAGCGGACAGCTGCTGGTGAAGCTCTTCGGACGGGAAAAGACGGAATATACCCGGTATGAGGAAGCGAACGGCAGGATGATCAGGCTGAACATCCGGGAGCGGATGGCCGGCCGGTGGTTCTTCATGCTGCTCAGCACCCTGACCACCATCGGGCCCATGCTCCTGTACCTGGTGGGCGGCATCCTGATCATGAAATACGACAGCAGCCTGTCTGTCGGCGACATCACGGTACTGGTGGCGCTGCTGTCCCGGATGTACGGCCCGGTGAACAGCCTGCTGAACATCCAGGTGGACTGGATCCGGTCCATGGCGATGTTTACACGCATCTTTGAATACTATGACATGAAGCCCGAGATCGACGACCGTCCGGACGCGAAGGAGCTGACGGGCGCGAAGGGCGAGATCGTGTTCGACCACGTGGACTTCTCCTACGACGGGGAGCGGAAGATCCTGCAGGATATCAGCTTCACGCTGCACAGCGGGGACTGCATCGCGATCGTCGGCCCCAGCGGCAGCGGAAAGAGCACGATCGTCAACCTGATTCCGCGGCTGTGGGACGTGACGGAGGGAAAGGTGACCTTCGACGGAACGGACGTGCGGGATCTGACGCTGCATTCCCTGCGGGACGAGGTGGGCGTGGTGACGCAGGAAACCTACCTGTTCAACGGGACGATCCGGGACAACCTGCTTTACGCGAAACCGGAGGCAACAGAGGAAGAGATGATTGAAGCCTGCCGGAAGGCGAACATCTACGACTTCATCGCCAAACAGCCGGAAGGGCTGGATACCATGGTGGGCAACCGTGGACTGAAACTCTCCGGCGGCGAGAAACAGCGCATCTCCATCGCCCGGGCACTGCTGAAGGATCCGGCGCTCCTCATTTTCGACGAGGCCACTTCCGCACTGGACTCCATTTCGGAGGCGGCGATCCAGGCGGCGATCAATCCGCTGATCGAACAGCGAACATCCATCCTGATCGCCCACCGGCTGTCCACGATCCTGGCAGCGGACGAAATCCTGGTGGTCCGGGACGGCCGGATTGTGGAACGCGGAAAGCACAAAGACCTGGTCCATGCCGGGGGAACATACCAGGAACTGTACGAAACGCAGTTTAGCAAAGCGATGGAAGCGTAGGGACAGTGGACAAACCATTGCAATTCTGCTACAATACCGCTTGAACCAACGAAGGAGGATGAAACCAATGGCTACCAAGAAGACTGAAGAAACCAAGACTGAGAAGAAAGTAACCGCCGCGAAGCCCGCCGCCAAGGCCGCTCCGAAGGCTGCCGCCAAGCCCGCCGCGAAGCCCGCTGCCGCGAAGCCCGCTGCTGCGAAGGCTGCTGTGAAGCCCGCTGCCAAGCCCGCCGCGAAGGCCGCTGCTCCGAAGGCCGCCGCCAAGCCCGCTGCGAAGCCCGCTGCCGCGAAGGCTGCTGCGAAGCCCGCTGCCAAGCCCGCCGCGAAGGCTCCCGCCAAGAAGCCCGCTGCCAAGAAAGCGGTTGAGATGATCATCCAGAGCCCCATGGGCGGGGATATCACTCCCGAAGCGATCCTGGCCAAGGTCGGCAAGGCGGACAAGATCTATATCCGCGTGGATGAAAACAAGGCTTACTGGGTCCGCGGCAAGGAAACCGGCAGCGTGGACCTGTGGGACTGAGAACCCGGCAGAAACGGGGAGGAGACGCACATGAAAAGGGACAGGCTTGAGGATTATGTTATCACCATTCCGGATTTTCCGAAGGCCGGGATCCAGTTCCGGGATATCACTTCCGTGATCCAGGATCCGGACGGACTGAAAATGGCGATTGACGGACTGGCGGACCAGGTCCGTGACCTGGATTTCGACCTGGTTCTCGGGCCGGAATCCCGCGGTTTTATTTTCGGCGTCCCCGTAGCTTACCTGCTGGGAAAGGGATTCGTTCCCGTACGCAAGAAGGGAAAACTTCCCCGCGCGACCGTCAGCCAGGCATATGACCTGGAATACGGCCAGGCGGAAATCGAGATCCACCAGGACGCGATCCTTCCGGGGCAGAAGGTTGTCATTGTGGACGACCTGATGGCGACCGGAGGAAGCGCCGAAGCCACCGCGAAGCTGGTTGAAAAGCTGGGCGGCAAGGTGGTCCGGATGCTGTTCGTGATGGAGCTCGCCGGGCTGGAAGGACGGAAGAAACTTTCCGGATACGACGTCCGGTCCCTGATTGTCTATCCCGGCAAATAAGAACCGAAAGAAAAAACATGCAGCGCTGAATGAACGCGCTGCATGTTTTTGTGTTTCCGGGAGGTTATTTCCGGATCTTGGGCACGTGGTATTCCACGCCCGGATCGAAGCGCACCTCTTCGGGCGGCGTTTCCAGCTCTTCCGGATGATCCAGGTAGTGGATGATATCAAAGAAGAAGGCGGCGTAGTGGGCGCCGGAGCAGACGCGCTCATCCGCGGTGATGCCGATGGGCAGGAAACGGCGCATCCTGGCCTTGCCGTCGGATTCCACCACAGCTTCCTTCTGGATGCTGCCCATGCCGAAGAACAGGCTGACGTTGCCGAAATTATAGATATGGTGCAGGGGATTGTGCAGGCCGATGGAACCGTTGTTGGTGACATACAGGCCGCTGTACATGGGCACTTCCCGCATCAGGATGCCCGGGGCGATGCCGTACCGGTCCAGCAGCCGCACCAGGCCGACGACCAGCGTGGCCAGCCCGGGAACCGCCAGCAGCGCGCTGGCCAGCTTGATGACAAAGCCGCCTTCCGCCGCCGCCCTGCTTTTTTCCACCGCGTCGTCCATCCGGTCCCGGACGTCAAAGATGGTATCCGTCAGGTCAAAGAGGATGCGCACAGAGTCCTCGTTGCTGTCGGTATCCTGTGGGTTTTTCAGCACGGTATAGGATACGGAACAGTTATTCCGGGAGAAATACTGCTTATTGAAAATAAAGCGGTTGACCTCCGGATTGCGGCTGACGGCCCGGACATAGGCTGCCACCAGGATCTGCATGAAGGTGATCTTTTCCCCCTCCCGGCTTTTGCTCACGATATAGCGGCTCATTTTTTCATAATCCGCCTTGTGCTCCAGGAACACCTGGGCGTCACAGCGCATGGGCATCAGATAGGGGGTGATCTGTACAATAGGATCCAGTTTCTTTACCCGTCTTCCGTCAGGTCTCCGTCCGAACATTTTTTTCTTCCTCCCTTATTCTCTCTCCTAAAGAATTTCAAATATTACTGTATTGAATCCGTGTGCCGGTCCGGCCTGCGGGGGTTTTCAGTGCACGGCGCCGCGCTCGCAGCGGTTGCCCCAGAAATCGATCAGGCTGCCGTCCCGGTATACGCAGATGATCTCGCAGTTGTTGGAACAGCCGCCGCAGTTCCGCTCCCGGGTGACAAAATCCATCTTCTCGACGGAGAAATCGAACACCGTCCGCTTCAGGCCGCGCTTCGCGAGGATGGCCGCGCCCATCGCGCCCATCAGGTGGCCGTTTTCATCCACGATGACGGGACAACGGAGCAGATCCTCAAAGGCACGGACAACGCCCACATTCTTGCTGACGCCGCCCTGGAACACCACCGGGGAGCAGATTTTCTTTCCCTTGCCCACGTTGTTGATATAGTTGGACGCCACCGCGCGGCAGACGCCGGCGATGATATCCTCCCGCGGGTGGCCCATCTGGATTTTGTGGACTAGGTCCGATTCGGCGAAGACGGTGCAGCGGGCGGCGATCACGGTGGGATGGGCGGACTGCAGCGCGTACTGTCCCATCTCCTCCACGTCGATGCCCAGCCGCCTGGCCTGGCTGGAAAGGAAGGCTCCCGTCCCGGCAGCGCACAGGGTGTTCATGGCGTAATCGACGGCGATGCCGTTTTCCACCAGGATGATCTTTGAATCCTGCCCGCCGATCTCCAGGATGGTCCGCACATCCGGGTGGAAGGTGGTCGTTCCCACGGCGTGGGCGGTGATTTCATTCTTGACGACGGTGGCGCCGACGATGGACCCGACCAGCCGCCGGGCGCTTCCGGTTGCGCCGACGCCCACAATTTGCCACGCGTCCCGGTCCAGCTGCTTTTCCAGCAGGCCCAGGAGCTTTTTGACGGCGCCGATGGGATTGCCTTCGGTCCAGATGTATTCCTGCGCCAGGATCGTATTGTGCTCGTCGATAATAACGGCTTTTGTGGAAATGGATCCCACGTCAATGCCGAGGAATGCGTTCTGCGTATTCATCGGGATACCTTCTTTCTCATTTCAAGCATATCGAAAAAGGCTTCCAGCCGCGTCATCAGGCCGACGTCGCTGGTCTGGGAATCGTAGGTCAGGTAGAGTACGGGGATGCTGTATTCCCGGGAAAGGTTCGCCAGCACCGGCATGATATCCGTCTCCGGCATGCAGAAAGCGGACTTGACCTGGACCAGGCCGTCAAATCCCTGTTCGGCAAAAACCTGGGCCTGCCAGATATCGGTGGTGGAACTGGCGCCCATGGAATACTCGCTGAAGCGGCGGATGATGATCTGCTTGTTTTTTTCGCTGTTGCGCAGCACATCGTTGGTGATGTTCATCAGGCGATGGACCTCCACGCCCATATCCGCCAGCTTTTGCTCGATCTCCAGGTTGGAGAAGGGATCCATGACCGTATAGTAATCGCCGATGATGCCGATCCGGATCGGATCCGGCCTTTTGTCCAGCACGACGTCCGCAAAAGCGTGGTCCGCGGTCCGGTATATTTCCCGGATGTCCGTGAGGCTCCGGGCCTCATACATGTCTGAAATGAATTTCCGGTAAATCTTCGGGTAGGTCCCTGTCGGATCAAAGCCGCAGTTCTGATAATACAGCGAAGTCGTATCGTCCAGGTACTCAATCATCTTCGCGGCGTCATACACGGCGCGGCCCGCCTTCACCATGTTGCAGCGGGGATTGATAGCTTTCAGCGCCCGGAGGATATCCTTCTTTTTCCCCGTATCGTAGAGGGACAGGTTGATGAAGTCGCAGGAATACCCCATATCCCGGAGGATCTGCTCCTGGAGCTCGCCGAAGTACTTCAGCCGGCAGCCGCCCTGGACCATGATGATCGTATCCGCGCCGGCTTCCAGCGCTTCGATCATGCTGCCGAGGGTCGTCTTGAACGGGGTGCAGACCAGGTCCGGGCTGTTGTGCGCCCCCAGCTCCTCCGTCCGCCTCGAAAGCGGGGGCGGGAGGATGCACTGGGCCTCAAAGCCCTGCTCCACGATGTATTTCAGGACACAGTTGTATTCGCCGTAGCGGGGAAGGGCAACTTTGCGCTGCTGCTTCATACCGTCTCCCCCTTCTGAAAGCGGATAATATCCAGGAAACTTTCGAGGCGCGTCTCAACGCCCGCCATTCCGCTCTGGATATCCAGGATCAGCGGCAGGACAGGCACGCCTTTGACCCGGCGGATCAGCAGTTCGTTGGTCATGGAATCCGGGCCGCAGGGGAAAGCGCTGACCAGGATGATGCCATCCACCTTCTCCTTCCAGAGCATAACCCCGCCGACAACCTCTTCGCTGACGAGCCAGCGGCAGGTGGGAGAAAAACGGGCGGAGGCTTTCCGGGAAACTTCCGGATCCAGGGCATCCGTCCGCAGGGTGACTGCGCCCGCGGCGTCCAGGTAATCCCGGATGGGTTTTCCCAGGTACGGATCGGAGAGGACATAGCTGTGGCCGGCCAGCAGGACCTTCATCCCCGGCTTTCCGGCCAGGTCTTTCTGCACGTGGTAGTCTGCCTTCCGCTCATGTTCCAGGACGGCGGAGGCTTCCCGCCAGGCCCGGCGACTTTCGCGCCCGGAAAAGCCCAGCTCAACGCCCAGCTGTTCGAAGGCCCTGGACTCCGGGCAACCGTTCATCACGTCGATATTGCAGGTGATGAAGCGCTGGCCGGAGGAACGGAAGATATTGCGCGCCTGGTCATAGATTCCCTCGTAACGGACGCAGAAAAGATCGGTATAGCCGTAATTGCTGTACCGGGGGATAAAGATCTGCCCACACCGGCCGACAAGCGATTCCACGTGGCCGATGTACATTTTCAGGGAAATGCAGGTTTCGTCCGGAGCCAGCCGCGCGCCGGCTTCCAGGATGCCGCGGCTCCCCGGCGGGCTCAGCAGTACCGGGACATCCAGGGCCCGGAAGAAATGCTCCCACAGGGTCCCGTACCGGTAGTACAGGAGTGCCCGGGGAATGCCGACGGCAGGCATCGTGTTTCCGCCTGTAACTTCCATGTGTCTGCTCCTTTGAATGAAATCCTTTTTCAATTATACCCAAATCAGCCGCGCTGACAAGCGCGGCGCCGTTTCAGGCCAAAAGAAAAAGCACAGTCCGGCAGGGACTGCGCTTTCGGGAAAAGGGACGGTCAACGGAATTCGATGGAATCCAGGATTCCGATGATGGTCTCCAGGGCGGCCTGCGGCTGCCCGTAAATCAGGAAATAGAGCTGCACCTGGTTGCGCTGGTCCAGCCAGGTATAGATCCGGTAATCGCCTTCCTCGGCGGTGCCGGCGACATAGTCCATCTTTTTTCCGCTTCGTACATCCGTTCCGGATTCGGTTTCATTGCCCAGCAGGACTTCAAAACTGTCCGGCAGGATGCCGCCCACATCGGTCACATAGACTGCCAGGGTCAGGTCGCCTCCCTCCAGCAGGAGGCGAAGATCCGGATCATCAGCCGCGGACAGGGGAATCACCGTCCAGGGATCCGGGACAGAAAGGACCAGGTGCGCCTCCGGGCAGGAAACACTCTGGGCCAGGGCACAGGAAACCAGGCAGACAGCCAGGAAGGAACACAGCAGAAACAGCCGGAATTTGCGCATGCGGAAAACCCCCTTCTCACCATTCCAAACATAAAACGGAACAGGTGAAACATTTCTTCCCGGAACTCATAAAAAAGAGGAAAGCACATGGTTTTTTTTTCTGTTTTCTGCTATAATCACAAATGGATAACTGTGCCCGGAACGCAGGGTTTTTCCAGCCGGGCAGGCGTGGACCGGGGCGCTGCGCCGGGACGCGCGGGGAAGCCCGGTCTGTAAGGGAGGATGCGACGAAATGGAGAAATTCACCCTGAAGAAAAGCCAACTTGGCTGGTTCTGCGTGCTGATTGCACTGTGTATCCTCGGGAACTACGCCGGAAGCCTGTTTGCGTCCATGAACAAGCTGCCGGTGTGGCTGGATTCCGCCGGCACAGCACTGGCAGCCTACCTGGGCGGTCCCGTGTGCGGCGCACTGGTTGGCGCGACGACGAACTTTGTGAATTATCTCGCTTTCGGCGACAACTGGATTTACTGCATTGTCAGTATCGCGATCGGTTTTGTGGTCGGCATGGCTGCACGGCGGCAGGGATTCACAAGCCTGCTGGGCATCCTGACGACCGCTGTGATGACGGCTGTGACCGCCACCGTCGTCGCGACTCCGCTGAACATTATTTTCGGCAACAACAGTACCGGAAACCTCTGGGGCGACGCGGTGGCGGGTTTCCTGACGGAGAAGGGCGTTCCTTCCTTCCTGAGCCTGCCGATCGGGCAGCTCTATGTCGAATTGCTGGACAAACTGGTTATCCTGATTGTGCTGTATATCGTGATCCGGCTGAACGGCTGGGTTGCCGGAATGAAGGCAAAGCGCCGGGAAAAGGAACAGCAGGAACCGGACAAGACGAACAGAAACGAGGAGTCCGAAGAGGAAAAAGTGGCGGAGGCTACCGAGACGGACAAGAAGGCCGCAGCGGGCCTGCTGGCCGTCCTGCTCGCGGTGTCGCTCACCGTTCCGGGAATGCAGGCCCGGGCGCAGGCGGACCAGGTCCCGACCGCGGACACGATCAATTACAACGACTATGTGCAGACGATCTATTCCAGCACCAACGGCCTGCCCTGCGGCGAGGCCAACGATATCGCCCAGACGAACGACGGCATTCTGTGGATCGGCACCTACGCCGGCCTGTACCGGTATAACGGGCGGGAGTTCACCTGGATGGATTCGTATGAATCCGTCCGCAACGTCAACTGCCTGTATGTAGACGAGGAAGGGCGCCTGTGGATCGGAACGAACGACAACGGCCTCAGCATCGTAATCAACGGGCAGGTGGCCAATGTGGTCGACCAGAGCGCGGGCCTTCCTTCCAATGCGGTCCGCTCCATTGTCCGCAGCTCGGACGGATACTACTATATCGGCACCACCTCCACCATGCAGGTCCTTTCGCTGAACTACGGCCTGCAGCGGATCAATACGCTGACGGAAGTGACCTACGCGGATGACAGCGCCGCGGACGGGGAAGGGAATGTGGCCGCGGTGACCGACAGCGGCATGCTTTACCTGCTTCGCGCGGGGCAGGTCCGCAGTTCCCGGCGGCTGATCGAGGATGGGAACGACGCGTTCAAAAGCTGCGCCTTCACGCCGGACGGAAAGCTGCTGGCGGCGACGACGGGGAACAAAATCCATGTTTATGATATTTCAAAGGGCTGGTTTGAGGAGACGGATGTCTGGACCTGCGGCGACCTGAAAAGCATCAAGGACATGAGCTACCTGCCGACGGGAGAACTTTTCATCTCCGCTGACAACGGCGTGGGATACCGGACGCCCGCGGGTCATTTCGAACGCATCAATACGAATCATTTCAACAATTCCATCGACAACATGCTGATGGACTATCAGGGCAATATCTGGTTCACGTCCTCCCGGCTCGGCCTGCTGCGCATGGCTCCCTCCGATTTCCGGGACATCTATGCTGCGGTTGGCCTGGACAACCGGGTCGTCAACACGATCGTGGAATGGAACGGCGCCTTCTACTTCGGTACGGACAAAGGACTGGACGCCGTGGACCTCAGCGGCAAGAGCAGGGTCCGGAACGAACTGACCGAACAGTTTACAGGCATCCGGATCCGCTGCATGACGGTCGACAGCAACGGGAGCCTCTGGATCTGCACCTACAGCAGCGGCCTGGTCGAGATCAGCCCGGACGGGGAGCAGTGCCTGTATGACGCGGAAAACGGCGGCTTTGACAACCGGACCCGTGTCGTCCGGCAGCTTGCGGACGGAACGATTGCCGCGGGCGGCGATACGCGCCTGTGCTTCATCCGGGATCACCGGATCGAGGAAAGCATACGGATGACCTCCAAAGTGCTGACGATCTGCGAACTGCCGGACGGAACCATTCTGGCAGGCACGGACGGAAACGGCGTGGCGGTGCTGGACGGCCACAAGGTCTCGAAGATGCTGACCCGCGCGGACGGACTGAGCTCCGAAGTCATCCTGCGGGCGATCCCGGATGAGAAGACCGGCGGCGTTTTCCTGGTGACCAGCAACGGCCTGTGCTATATGAATCCGGATTATACGATCCGCACGCTGGACAATTTCCCGTACTACAACAATTACGATATCTGGATCCAGGGAACGGACAACCTGTTTGTGCTCTCCAGCGCCGGCATCTATGTAGTCGACCGGGCGGAACTGCTCAGCGGGAAGAAGGAACTGCGCTATGACCTGCTGGACAGCCGGCGCGGCCTGAACAGCTCCCTGACGGCGAACTCCTGGACCTGGTTCAACGGGAAGACCGGTGAACTGTACCTGGCCTGCGATACGGGCGCGTTTGTGCTGAACATCAACAAGCTCAGCGGCGGCGCGAAAGTGTTCCGCATGAGCGTTCCGTACGCGAAAATGGACGGCGCCTCGCACCGGGTGGACCGGAATTCGCCGATCACTGTGAGCCGCGGCGTCAGCCGGCTGGAGCTGAATCCGGAAATCATCAACTACACCATCCAGGAGCCGAACGTGGGATTCTGGCTGGAGGGGTTTGACAGCGAATGGACCATCATGCCACAGAACTCCCTGAATTCGATCGTCTACACCAATCTTCCCTCCGGGAATTACACATTCCACCTGGCGGTGTTTGACAACAACAAGGAGAACATCCTCGCGGAGCGGACCTATTCTGTTGTCAAGGAAAAGGAACTGTACGACAGTCCCTGGTTTGTGCTGTATATGCTGATGCTGCCGATGTTTACGGTGGCATGGGTCACCTGGCTGATGGTAAAGCGCCGTGAACTCCGGATGGAGAGGGAACTGGCGGAGGCAAACCGCCTGGTCGAGATGGGCAAACAGACGGTTATAGCCATTGCCCGCACCGTGGACGCCAAGGATCCGCGTACCGGCGGCCACAGCCGCCGCGTGGCGCTGTATTCCAGGCAGATCGCCAGGGAGTTTGGCCTGGGCGAAAAGGACTGCCAGGATATCGAATGGGCCGCGAACATGCACGACATCGGCAAGATCGCCATTCCCGACGCGATCCTGAACAAGGACTCCCGCCTGACGGATGAGGAATACGCCGTAATGAAATCCCACACGATCCAGGGCGCGAAGATCCTGAGCGACTTCACCCTGCTGGACCACGTGATTGAGGGCGCGGAATTCCACCATGAGCGGTACGACGGCCGCGGATATCCGAAAGGGCTCAAGGGGGAAGAGATCCCGCTGTACGCCCGGATCATCGGCGTGGCGGACGCCTTCGACGCGATGACCGCAAACCGCGTCTACCGGAAACAGATGGACTTCGGCTATGTCCTGGGCGAACTGGAAAAGGGACGCGGCACGCAGTTTGATCCCGTGTTTGTGGATATCCTGCTGAAGCTGATCCGGGACGGCGTCATCGACCTGAACAAGCTGTACGGCGTGCATACGGAAGACGCGGAGGAAGCAAACGGACAGGCAAAGGAAGAAACAAAAAAGGAAGAAAAGAAAGAAGAAAAGCCCGGAACGCAGGGGAATTCCGGAAGCCCGTCGGCACAGTAACCGGACAGGAATTCCGAAGCGAAAGGAAGGTCAGTCATGAACGTAAAGCATAAAATTATCGCAACATTCATTGTCTGCGTACTGATCCTGGGAGCCGTCAGCCTGATTTCCGGTTTCTGGAACCGGCAGCAGAGCGAGACCGGGCTGAAGGTCGGTTTCATCTGCTCCGAAGATGAGAGCACACCCTATACCTACAATTTCCTGCAGGCCCAGTACAAGCTGAAGGAACTCTACGGGGACAAAATCCAGGTCCTTGTCCGCAGCAACGTTCACCAGAACGCTGTGGAAGAATCCATGCGGGAACTGGTCCGGAAAGGCTGCAGCATCCTTTTCATCAACGAGGATACGGACGTACCTCCGAAACTGGCCGCGGAGTTCCCGAAAGTTCAGTTCTGCCAGATTTCCATGCCGACCATTCCGACCGAAGGCCAGCCGGACAATTACCATACTTTCAACGGGGAAATTTACCAGGCGCGCTATACGGCCGGGATTGTGGCCGGCATGAAGCTGCGGGAACTGATCGACAGCGGCGCGATCCTGCCGGAAAACGCGATCGTCGGCTATGTGGCGGCAAACAACAGCGCGGAGGTTGTTTCCGGATTCACCGCCTTCCTGCTGGGCGTGCGCAACGTGGCGCCGGAAGCGGTGATGAAAGTAAAGTATACAAACAGCTGGAGCAATTATCCGAAGGAGAAGGAAACCGCGCAGCAGCTGATCGACGCGGGCTGCGTCGTGCTGTCCCATCATACGAACACCATGGCGCCGGCCATTGCCTGCGAGGACGCCTTTTCCGCCGGAAACCGCGTATACTTCGTCGGATATCACCAGAGCATGATGGACGTCGCTCCGTCCTGCGCGCTGGTCAGCGTCCGGACCAACTGGATGCCCTACATCCTGCAGGCGGTGGACGCGGTATGGCAGAAGGAAGATATTGAAAAAGTCGTGAAGGGCAACCTGCACGGCAACGATATCAGCGCGGGCTTCGAGGAAGGCTGGGTGGAGATGCTGGAACTGAACAAGCACGCAGCCGCGGCCGGAACAGAGGAGCGGATGAACCGCACGATTGCCTCCTTCCAGAAGGGAAGGGTGGCCGTGTTCCAGGGAAAATACACCGGCGTCAACCCGAACAACCCGGCGGACAAGGTGGACCTGAGCCGCGGATGGGAAGAGCATAATAAGTCTTCTTCACCGGCTTTCTGCTATATCCTGGACGACGTTGTAATTGAAATGAACTGACGGAAGCGGGGCGGCCCGGCACGGGCTTCCCTGCTTTTCCTGAAACAAAAATGTTGCAAATTAAAACAAAATTATTAAAATACGTTGACATCTGAAACAAACCATGCTATACTTCACATCGGAAGGGGGCGGAAGTGTGGAGTACGGAGCCATTATCCGGCAGCGGAGGACCGCGCTGGGAATGAACCAGGCGGAACTTGCATCGCTTGTCGGCGTCAGCCGGAATACCGTCGCCGGGTGGGAGACGAATCATTCCCGTCCGGACCTGGGTACGCTGCCCGCCCTGTGCAGTGCCCTGAAGATTTCCCTGAACCGTTTCTTCGGCCTGGAGCGGAAACGCACGGCCGAGGCGGAGAAGGTACTTGAAATTTATTTCAGCCTGGAGGCGGGAGACCGGGAAAGCATCCTGTGGCAGATGGAAGCCCTGCGGGACCGCCGGGCGGAACAGCGGGAGAGGGAGAAGATCCTTCCGCTGCAGAAGACGGTAACCCTCTTCCGGAACGAGCTTGGGGCTGCGGCCGGTTTCGGCGCCGCGCTGGGGGAGGCGCAGGGTGAAAAGGTCACGCTCCTGGCCGACCGGGATACCGAGCGGGCGGATGAACTCATCACCGTCTGCGGAAAGAGCATGGAGCCCACCTTCTTCGACGGGGACCAGGTTCTTGTGCAGCACACGAAAGAGCTGCGGGAAGGAGAGATCGGGATCTTCCTGGTGGACAATGAAGGCTACATCAAGGAATACCGGAAGGACGGCCTGCATTCCCACAATCCCGAATACCGGACCATGACCTTCCACGAAGGGCAGACGGTCCGCTGCGTGGGCCGGGTGATCGGCAAACTGAAGGAAGAACAGATTCCCACAAGGGAACAGATCAACCGTATGGAAGAGGCCGCGAAGGCCGGAAAGGAACCGCAATGAGCAACTTTATGAATATGAATACCGTCCGTTCCATCAACAGCGCCCTGCTTTTCACCTCCGGGGAGAAGTATGAGAAACCGGATCTGCGCCCGTGGCAGGTGGTGCAGATGGAATATGAACGGGTTGGCCTGGTTCCGCCGGCGGGGACGCCCCGTTTTGACACCGTGGAGGACGCGGAGATCTGGATGTGCCTGGACAGCCGGTACAATACCCGCCTGCGGGAAGTATACCGGCCGGTGGCAGTGTAAGGCGTACGGGAGGACAAAAGAACCGGGGCGGCGAATGC
>Ga0310690_10002949_pt1 | contig 26556 bp, 43 predicted proteins | sample AusTroGonzalo_MG_2_FD_207661 | JGI IMG/M metagenome (GOLD analysis project Ga0310690, IMG submission 207661) | Bovine rumen microbial communities from tropical cattle in Woodstock, Queensland, Australia - Gonzalo_04 (v2) (version 2) | ecosystem: Host-associated > Mammals > Digestive system >...
CCCTTACCGTGTCGTACATACCGACAACATTGTCGCTGTCACGCTTGGCGGGGATGAGGTTTATAATAACCGCCCCGTTACGCTCGACCTTGAAGCCATAGAGCGTTATGTCGTCAACGGAACCCGCTGTACCACCTTGATTGCGCGTGAACAAGTAGGCGTTGGCGCTCGGCGTGAAGTCGGCATATGGCGGCTCTTCTGTGCCAACATCCGTACCATCGAGCGTTGGCTTGGCACTTATTCCGTTCCATTTATACGTAGCCCGTGCGGTTGGCTTCGTAATACGACCGGTACCCGAAGAAGAGCTTGCATAAAAAACAGCGTAACTACCGTTGCCCATGTATGTTCCGACAAAAGACTGGTTGTCATAACCACCGCCACTGTTGTACGCACCAAAGAACGGTGCGGTCACTGCATCGTTCCACTTTATATCGAAGGTCACGATGTCGGCAGAGCCGATTGGCATACCGAGGTCGAGCCACGCCGTGCCGTTGTTATCGATATACTCGGCTTGCGTATACCCCTGCGGCAGATTGCGCTGCTCCATTTTGCCTTCGCGGGTAAGCGAGACGAGGGGTTTGGCGAGGGCGTTGGCGAGGGTGAGAGGAAGAGAGCCGGTGACGGTGTAATCGGTGCCCGCGCCTCCTCCGTTCCCGAACATCAGCGCGTTCAGAACGCCTTCCCTGACGTGGTTTTGAGCCTCAAGCAGGCCCGCTTTGGCGGCGAAAAATCCCTTCTTGCCGCCGAGCTTTCGGGCGAGTATAAGGGATATCTTGTCCGCCATTTCAGTCCTCCTGCCAGACCCAGTTGTCGGTGCTGTCGAGGATGGCGACCTCGAGGTCAGCCGTATATAGCATAGTCATCGGGGGCAGCTCGGGCGTGCCTGCTATCTCGGCGCTCGTCAATGCTCCCGTCGCGGGAACTTCCGCTTTCGTGTCGGCATATACGACCACCTCGTCGTAGGTGCCGTTGGTGTAGCTCTTGCTCTTTCTGGTGTCGAGGATAATCATTTCCGTTTCTCCTTTGTGTTTATGGTATCAGCCCGAGGTCTTGGAGGTCCTTCAGGGTGATGATTTTCGAGTAGGTTGAGTCGTAGTTCACGACGATGATGTCGCCTTCATTCGGCGATGTGGTGGTAATGCCGAGGTCGGTAAAGTCGACGAGGTTGTTGTCGCTGTCATACCATCCGGGCGTGTCGATATCGTCCTCGTAGTAGGTGAATATCTCGTTCCGGCCGCCGTATGCGCTTGCGGCGTAGGTGTCGGTGTCAAATCCGGTAATCTCTACATCGCCGCTTTCGGTCGCCGTATAGGTCTCCGTCAGTCCGGTGCAATGCTGCAGGCGGCTATGCTTAATGTCCCCGCGGAACCTTGCCTCGTCCTTCGTTATCTCGAGCGCAGCGGTGTGCAGCTCTCCGTCGTAAAGGTCGAGGAAGGACCCCGAGAAGATAAAGCCGTAATCAGCCGATACCGGAAGGATGTCGCCGAGCCAGTCGGTTTCTTGCGTTATCGCATAGGTGCCGGCGAGAAGGGTTCGCGTGCTGATGGTGTAGAAGCGGCATTGAGTCAGTTCGTGGTTGACCACTATTCCGGTGTCGTAGCCTTCCGTATGCCCGACAGGAACCGAGCCGCCCGCGCTTGTAAACGCATATATTTGCGTCCCGATCTTGAACGAGTAGCTAACCTCATCGTGGTCCGTTCCGTCAGATCCGTCGTAGACGATTGTCCAGCCGCCCTCATAGTTGGTCGAGCGGATGGCGTCGGCGCGCAGCTGCTCCCTGCTGATCGAGTTCTCGGCGATCTCCCCGCCGTTCACCTTTCCGTCCTCAGTCATAACCTCGGCGCTTTCGGCGATGGTCTCCGCGAGGCTGTGCTTTGCCTTGCCGAGCTCGATCTCGGTATAGCGGTCAAGCAGCGCGTCGTAGGTGGTCTTGTTTACCTTTGCGCTCGCCGTTATGCCCAGCGCGTCATAGATAATGCTGACGGTGTCGCCGAGTTTGATAATCTCGCTCGTCAGTTGGCTGTATTCCTCCGTCTGCGCCAAGTCGACAAAGCTGACCTTGAGCGATACATTCGGGGAGGTGATGGAACTCGTCACAAGGTAGAGCTGCGCCCTGCTCTGCAACGCCAGCGCTGTCGGCTTGGTCTCGAACTTGTCCGAGAAGTCCATCGTCTTTATTCGCGTGAAGTTGAAGGTGCCGGTCGCGTTGACCACGCCGCAAGTGACGAGCTCGCCTTCCTCGTTGGTCCAGTAGGGATAAACTCCGGTGTAGACCTCGCCTTCGGTCTCGTGATCGAGAGCCGTCATATTCTTGCCGTAGCGGATTTGCACGCCGCGGTCTTGCCCTCTATGCAGCCACAGCCGGCACTCAAACTTGTCGAAGCTCCATTCGCCGCCGTAGGTGTCAATCAGGGACCCGCCCGAGCCTCCGAGGAGCGCCCTGCAGCTTGCCGGCAGCTTGTTCTCGAATGCCGTTGCGACCGTTCTCGTCGTGACAAAGCTGAAGGGGTTCGTGACCTGCGAATAGCTTGTCAGAGCCGTCAGCGCGTCGCCGATGTTCGCGGCTGCAAATGGTGCGACCGGAATGCCGAATAGGTCGTAGCTGATGTGCTGCGCCTTGACTGCAATCAGTCCGGCGATGTCCTTGCTGATGTCGGTAATGCGGAAAGCGTTAGGGCTGTCATAGGGATTCGCCTTGACGAGAATGATGTTCCGAAGTTCCAGCCTCTCGGCGTTGGCTCCTGCCCGGGGGTAGCTCATCTCGAGCAGGAACGCGCCGTTGAGTTCCTCGGTGACTGTGCAGCTTACCGCGTCCGGAAGGGAACCGTAGCCGGACCCCGTGAAGGCTGTTTCATTTTGCGGATATATCCAGATCACGGCTGCCACCACCTCGGGGTTATCCCGACAATAGACACGCCTCCGGTCACGCTGATCGTGCCATCTCCGGACGGAATGACCGGAAAGTCGGCAAAGCTGACCTTGTCCGCGCCTGCCTCGATGACTCTTGACTCGCTGTCAATGATAATCGAGGAAGTCGCCGTGGTGACCGTTATGGTCGTGCCGCCGATGACCGCGGTGCCGGACGAGCTTGCGGAGAGGGATATGCGCGGGCGCGAAGGCATCCCGGGGTTCGTGATTGAGCCGGCGGCCGTTATCGGCGTGAGACCGGAGAACAGGAAGCGCCGCGGATCGCAATCAAATGACAGCACGCCGCGCCCATATCGCTGCATAATGTTTTCGAAGCTGCCGAGGCTGACCACTCGGGCAAGACGGAACACATCGCCGTCGTATGTGTCGATCAGCTGAACGTATCCGGATGTCCCGGCAAGCCACGCGCGGATCGCCCTCATTTTCGCGCCGAGGTTTTCGGTGTCCTTAAAGGCGACATTGTAGGACCGCGTCACGTTGCTTATCGCGCCGGTGTCAAGGGTAAGTGTTCCGGTCCGTCCGGGGATCGAGAAGGTGTTCAGGATTTTGTTCCCGCCTTCTTCGGTCGGCCTCTGCTCTATCAGAAGCCCGAAATCGTCGAGCGTTTCCTTGCCGGCAAACGAGAAGCTTCCTATTTGCGGAACGACCGCAGGACCCGCGATAAACTTTCCGGTGCCGGAGTTCGTCAGGAAGGTGTCCGTCTTGAGGTCGTACATCCCCACGGCGCCGTCCGAGATTCTCCGCGCCGGATATGCGTTGATAACGTAATAACCGCCGCGCTTGCCCCATAGGCTGTAGCAGCGCATTTTGGAGAACCGCTTCGCCGTTCCGTTTTCGTTTCGGGCGAACAGGAACAGCGGGAGGGCCGTGTCGGTTTCGACCGCCAGACCGATATTAACCGCTATGCCGTCGAGCCACATTCTGCCGCCGTAGGGCGTGTCATATTCGATTTGCAGCGTGTGCCTCTTGTTATCCGGCACCGTGTAAATCATCCAGTAGTTCGGCATCTGCGAATAAAGGCCGGACTCGGTGTAGTAGTAGTAGTTGTATGCGTTGGCCTTGTTGTGCCCGAATACGATCTTCCAGATGTTGTTGACCGTATCGCAAGCGCCGAGAATGCACAAATACTGCGATCCGGCCGAGGACCAGTTCCAGTCGGTGACCGCGAAATCGCAGAACCATTCGCTCTGCGCGAGGTTGTTCAGGCCGGTGTTGATGTACTGCGCGCCGTCGCTCTCGATGTATTCGAGCCGGATGAAACCGGAAGGTAGTTTAACGTCTGCCATCAGTATGCCCCCATAGTTGCGTTAACGTGGCCCATTATACGCCGCGAGACGGCCTCTGCGATCTCGTTCACGTTCTGCCCGGGTTGTGCATATACGTTGACCGTGACGGGCGCCTGAACGTTATTGTTGGTCGTTGTCAGCGGTGTGACGATTGCGCGGTTGCCTGCCATCGTGAGCAGTTCCGGACCCGCCTCGCCGACGATTGCCGAACCGGACGAAAGCACGCCGCCTTTTGCCAGCAGCGGTATGCTCGGTATCTTGACGTCGTCCATCGTGAGGTTAGCGCCGAGGAGGTTGCCGACGCTCTGAATGATCTTGCGGACCGGCGCAAAGAAGGCGTTGACGCCCTCGATCAGCTTGTTGATAGCCTTGATCCCGAGATTGAGCGCGGCTTTGAGGCCTGCGACGATTCCGTCCCATATCTTCTTGAAGAAGTCGCCAACGGGCTCGAAAATCTTCTTGATCGAAGTCCAGAGCGCTCCGGCTGCCTTCTTCATTCCTTCCCACAGACCGCCCCAGTCTACACGGGCGAAGGAGTCGAAAATCCCCTTGATTATCGCGCCGACCGCTTCAAGAAGGATCGGAATATTCGCAATAACCGCCGCTTGGATGTTCATAATGATTTCCGGCAGACGGGCAATAAGTTCCGGAAGGCCGGCAATCAGTCCGTTGGTAAGGGCGACGATGATCTGAACGGCCGAGTCGAGTATGCCTGCCAGCGTCTCGGGGTTGGTTATCCAGTTGATCAGGGCGAATATGATTTCCCAGCACGCCTCGAGGATGACCGGTATCGCGCCGGTAATCGCGTCAAGGAGGGAAGGTATCAGCCCGATGACCGTCTTGATAATGCTCGGCAGAGCCTTCGAGACCGCATTCACGATCTGGACGAATAGCTTCTCGATGAAGGAGAGCAGTTCGGGAATCCGAGCCTCGATCTCGTCGAGCAGGTTCGGCAGCAGCGCGAGGATGTTGTCGACCATCTTGCCGATATCGCCGTCAGCGCCCTGTATGGCCCCTGTAAGCATTTGGAGCGCGTCCACGCCCTTACCGCCCAGTTGTGTCAGAACGGGCAGCAGCGCGGTCCCCAGCGCGTTCTTGGCGGCTCCTGCGTTGCTCTTGAGGCGCTGGAGTTCGTCGTCGAAGGCGCCGTATGCTTCGAGGGTTTCCCGATCGAGCACGGCTCCGGCCGCGTGCGCCTCGGCTGCGAGCTCTTTCATCCTCTCGGAACCGGCCGCGATCAGCGGGTTGAGGTCTTGCGCCGACTTCCCGAAAAGCTCCATTGAGAGCGCGTCCCTCTCTGTCTCGTTCTCAATTTCTCCGAGGGATCCCAGAACGTCCCAGAATACGTCCTCGCTGTCGCGAAGGTTTCCGTCTGCGTCCGTAACGCTTACGCCCAGCTTTTCGTAGGCTTCCGCGGCGGATCCGGTTCCCTCCCTCGCTGCATTCATCTGCCGGATGTTCCGAGCCATCGCGCCGGTCATCGTATCGACGCTGACGTCCACCAGTTCGGCAGCGTAGGCATATTCCTGCAGCTTGTCGGTTGATATTCCGGTTATCTGCGATTGCGCGAGCAGCTCGTCGGCATAGTGTGCGCCCTCAACGGTGGCGTCAACCATCGCTTTCGTCGCCGCTACGGTCGCTGTGGCGGCCGCTGTGCCCACTGCGGCGATTGCCGTGCCTGCAACCTTTGCCGCGCCCTTCAAGCCCTCATAGGCCGTGTGGGCGGCTTTGGCGGCGGTGCTGTTTTCCTTCAGCGCCTTCGCCGTCTTGTTTGCCTCGGTTGTCAGGTCTTTATGCTGGCGCTCGGTGTCTGCGATTTCCCGCTTGAGCGCCATAAACTGTTCGCTGTTCTTGTCAACGCCTGCCGAGGCGAGTTGCTTCTCTGCCTCTTTCAGCGTCTTGAGCTTCTCTCCGGTCTCGCCGATGGCGTTCTTGAGCAGGACCTGCTTCTGCCGGAGGAGCTCGGTGTTCTTGGGGTCGAGCTTGAGCAGCCGGTCGACATCCTTGAGCTGCGTTTGCGTGTTTTTGATCTCGCCGTTGACGCCTTTCAGCGCCTGCGATAGCTTTGTGGTGTCGCCGCCGATCTCTATGGTAATGCCCTTTACGCGATCCGCCATAGCTCTCCTCCTTTATCCGAAAAATTTGTCAATGTCATCTTGAGTTGCTTTGTATGGATATTCGTGGCTGTCGTTGTCTTGCTCGATCAGCAAATCGTAGACCATCCCGACATCCATACCGTTGAGAGCCTCGTCCGACAGTCCCAGCTGAGCACAACGCAAGATGAATTGCGCGCAGCTGGGCTCTCTGACTGTCGGCCTTATTTTTTTGCCGGCGTCGACCTCGTGCCGGCGCTGGCATTCCATAGCTCGACGATCTCGGGCAGAATCTCGTAGATCGAGAAGGTGCCGTCGAAGCTGTCAAGCCATTCGTCGGGGTTGTCCGGCGTGTTCTCCGGGTCCCCCTGTCGCGCGAATACCCACGCGAGATTCTCGAAGATCGTGAGGTCGAGGATATCAAGCGACCGCTCGGCGCGTTCTTCCTCGGTCAATGCCGGATCTGTCACCTTCTTGTAGTTGGTGGACAGCTTGGCAAAGTCCGAGAAGATATCGCGGCCGAACTTGAACCGATAAATCCTCGGGGCGAGAGCGGTGGCCTTCAGTTTGACGGCCTTTCCGCAGACGGTGATCACTTTCTCCATTTAGGTCCTTCTTTCTGCCGATTAGGACTCCTGAAATACCGTGCTGAACCAGCCGGTCTTGGTCGCGGTCGGCGTTGTGTTGGTCGTGCGAGCTCTGACGAGGCCGCCGTTCGGGCTCGGAAGGGCCGAGATGGTGAACGAAGCGGTGACGGGCTCCTTCGTCGCCTGAATGGTGCCGGAGGCGATTGCCGGTCTGCTCGGGAAGCAGTTGTAAAGGACGTGGCATTCCTCGTCGGCGTCGCCGTCGATCTGGAACATAAGAGCGAAGTGAGCCGCCTCAACGTTGGCCGCCTCGGTCAGCACCTTGCTCGTCGCGCCTTCGGTAAGTCCGAAGATGTCCTTATACATCGAATCGGGAATGCGAGCGACCTCAAGATCGCCTTCGTAGCCCTGATTGCTGCTCGTCATATAGTAGACGATGTCGTCGGCGTAGAACTTGGTGACTTCGCCCTGCGCCGCCAGATTGAGGTTTACGCCTCCGGGGATCGCCACCGGCGTGCCGTAAGTGACGGATGTGCCGGCGATGGTCGCCTTCGCGTAGTAGCAGTTCTTGAGACCGAACTGAACTTTGTTTTCTGCCATAGTTTTGACTCCTTATAGCGAAAATTCGTAGATTATCTGATAGCAGCGCTCGTCGGGCAGATAGGTCTCCGTTTTGTTCCAGAATATCCCCGCGCCCTTTAGAGCTGCTTCGAGGGCGGCCTCACTTGTCAAATCCTTGTTGACCGTGTAAAGCTGCACCTCAATTTGGTTGATTGGATGGTATACGACATTGTCGCCGCCGAAGTTATCCGAGCGGACAACCTCGTAGACGATGACCGGAAGGTCGACCGCCTGATCCTCGGGAAAGGACTGATAGGCCACCTTGTGCTCAAAGCCGGTGATCGCGGTCAGCGCCGTGTATAGTTCCTGAAGGGTGCTAATCATTCAGCGCCTCCTGATACCTTGATTTTGATACGCTTTTCGAGCTCTTTTGCGGCGTTCTGTTCGGCGGGTGCAATATGAGGCCGCGCCCGGACCCGCCCGATCATCTTGCCGGACCGCACGATAGCGTGGCCGTGCTCGAGTAGGTGAGCCAAGTGATACTTGCGCGAATAGACCGTCACGACAACGCCTTCGGGTGTCTCGGCGGTGACTTTCTGCCGCCAGCTGTTCGCATAGGAATTGCTTCCCGATGTTCTGAACAGCGCCCGAGCGTTTGCCTTGATTTCCTTCACGCAGGTCTTGGCGACATCCTGCGCCTCCTCCTTGACTACGCCGACAACGTTTTCGGCATATCCCGAGAGGATTTCGTCGACCGCTGCGGCGAGCTCGTCAGTTTTGATTTTGGTTGCCATTGGTGACCACCGCGGGCGCCCTCTGCGCTCCGGACTTGCGCTCGGCGTAAAGCTCAAGACGGTCAAGCGAGGCGCGATAGGTGCGGTATATGCCGTAGGTCGTGCCGTGATACTCGCAGGTCTCCTCGCCGTTGTAGTCGCCGGCGAATACTGTGAAGCGATACTCCGCCTTCAAGCCTATCCTTGCGGCCTCGGCCCATTCCGTCCGGCTGACGCTGTCAACGGTTGCGAGGATTTCGGTTTCGCTCTCCGTCTCGGACCATATGCCTGCCGCGTCCTGCGATCTCGTCACGCTGACCAGCTTGATCGTGTCGGATAGCATAGGTTAATCCCCCCATACCGTATAGCCGGTCGCGTTGGCAAGGTTGCCCTTCTGCGCGTCGTAGGACGCCTGCAAGCGCTTCGCCTGCTCGTCGTTCAGATCGCCGAAGTGGACTTTCACGTATGTGATAATCGCCCTCTCGCATATCTCGTCGAGCGTCTGCGGAAGCTCTACGCCCGCGATCTTGAGGTCGGTCTTGGCCGCCGTGATCAGGTCGGTTATCTCGCTGTCGTAGGCCGTCGTTGTGATTCGGAGAGCGGTCCGGGCCTTTTCAAGCAGGGTTGGTGTTGCTGCCATTGGTTAGTCCTCCGAGGTAGGTGTCCTCGCTTATGACGCCCATCCCGACGTGGCCCGCCTTGATGGAACTGTCGCAGTATAGCTTGTAGCCGAGTTCCCGCGCCCTCATACAGAAGGACAGGTCCTCGCCGAAGCCGAGAATGGGGCTGAAAGGAAGGCCGTATTTTTCGCCGACCGCCTTGATCATAGCGACGCTGTGCATTACTATGCCAAAGCCCGCGCCCTCGATCTCGAAGAGCGAGTCTCTCGGGTAGTCCATATAGTTGACGGCCATCGGGGTGATTTCGTTTTCGGCCTCGCCGTGAGGCAGCCAGCCGACATTCTTGTAAATAATCGGCTTGACGGGTGCCTTGCGGGCGAAGTAAATCCCCGAGCAGAAGTCGAGGCCCTCATCGAGCCGCGCGGAGAGCTTCTCCATAACATCCGGCATAAAATCCATATCGGAGTCGAACCAGAGTATTCTGTCAAAGCCTTCGCGCACGGCCTGCTTGGCCAGCGTGTTCCGAGCGTCATAAACGAGCGAGGAGCAGGTCAGTCCGAACTGCACGTCGCCCACTTTCCGGAGGGAAAGAATTGATTTTAGAAAGGTCGTGTGGACCATATCCATACACGGAATACATATCAAAGTTCGCATTGTCCCTGCTCCTCCTTGTGTTAGTTTTTAGCGGCTGTCGTCCGCTTTCTTGTGGTTTTCTTTACCGGAGTCGGCTCGGGGTCGGCTTCCGGTTCGGGTGTTGCAAGCGTTCTGTCAGCTGGCGGGAAAGGTCACTTTGCAGAACGCTTTGTCTGCGACAGCTCCGAGGCCGACATACTGGCGGCCGATGAACTTGACAAGGTCAGCTTCGGCGTCATCGCCATCGTCGACCTTTATGCGGATTTCGTCGCCGTTCGGGAAGTTGGCAATAGCGCCGATTCCGAAGTCGCCAACGATAGCCCAGCAAGCGCCAGCGGTTCCGGTGGTGCTGTAGGTCGGGAGCGAGTTGTCGAAGTAAACGTTCAGGCCCTCGAAGGGGTCGACGTTGAAGTTGCCAGCGTACTGCGCGGCTTTGAACTGCGCCCAGCTGCCCTTGTTCATCACGATAACCGGGTTGGCGGCTTCGTCGGAAAGGGTGCCGATAGCGGCGGCAACGAGGCCGACCGTAGGAGTTCCGGCAACGATACCGGCGGCAACGGTGGCGGCCGTGTTGGAAGCGGTGAGGGCCGTGATCTTGGCGATCAGTTCGCCCTGCGCTTTCTTGGCGATCTGATAGGTCAGCTCGTCATAGATATAGTCGAGGAAGGCTTCGCCCGAAAGGTCGAGAGCTTCATCGGAAACTCTGATGTACTTCTTGATCGAAGCAGGGATCAGGGTGACGGTGCCGAGCGTGAGGGTTTCCTCGTCGATCGGCGTGGTGCCTTCGGTGTGAACCGTGGCGGCGGTAGCGGAACGCTCGAAGCCGACCTGCAGGTTGCCCTTGATGTAGGTCTTGCGGACGAGGCCCATAATGCCGAGGCGGTCCCACGCGGTGTGAATGCGGTTCTCAACGTAGGACGGAACCGGAACGGTGCCCGATACGTTGGCAGTCAGGAGGGCGCGGCACTCGGCGTCGTCCTCGGTCTTGATGTACTTGACGAAGGCGTCCAGATATTCTTTGCTGGAGCGGATTTCGTCGACGGTCTTGTTGGTGTTTTCCATCTTTTCGTTCTCCTTGACGAAGTTTCTTTTCTCCTCGCCGGCGCCTTCGGCAACGGCTTTGCGGAGTTCGGCCTTTTTGGCCTCGGTTGCTTTGCGAGTCTCGAGTTCGGCGTTAATGTTGCGGGCCTCGGCCTCCAGCGCGTCAAGATCGGCGCCTTCTGCCTCAACCTCGGTAGCTATCGCGGCCTTGCGGGTCTCGAGTTCCTCGACAGTCATCTCGTTGATGTTCATTAGATGACCTCCGTGAGTATTTTTATGCGCTGAATTTGGCGAGCTCTTTCCTGCGCCTTCCGGTGCTCCTCCGTAAGCTCGGCGATAACTCCCTCGCCATAGCTTCTTGCGCTGATAGATGTCGCGTCATTCGCTGGAAGGGAAACTGCAGAGACGTCATAGAGTTTCCCGATTTCCTTGATGGTGCGGAGGACGATGGTCTTGCCGCCCTCCTCGGTGATGAGCCGCTCGTCGGTCTTAACCGTGAAGCCGAAGCTCATCTTGGTGGTGTAGCCGCCGCGGATTTCCTCGTAAAGCTGGCGGCCGATCTCGGTGCCGGAAAGGTCTGCCCTGATCTTGAGGCCGTGGTCGTCGGCAGTGATCATCAGGGTGCCGTTGCCGGTGCGGGCGAATACGCGCCCTTCGTGGTTGTACTGAAGTATGACGTCCGAGACATCCGCGCCGTCGAATGCGTGGCGGTCGACCTGCTCGTTGATCTCGTACTCGTCGTCGCCGTAAAGGCGGTAGGGATCGTCAAACGTGGTTGCATATCCCTCGACGATTTTCTCGTTGTCATCGGTAGCCAGCGCCCGAACCTCGATGTTCCGGTACTGCCTCCCTTCGTTCAGCTTATCCTCAATCGTTTTGTTCATTTGTGTCCTCCTCTTTGCCGGTAGCGAGGTTGTAGTATTCCCCGCGGACCGGAATAGTCGCGCCGAGTCCGTCCGGAAGCGGCGGCAGGTTCCAGATCTCCCGCAGCTCGTCAATCGACGCCATTCCGCGGTCTCCGAAGGCCTGCGTGACTGCCAGCTTGTCGCTGTTGGTCATATACTGGATTCTGTTCGCCGTCGCGGTGATCCGGTTGCCCTGACTCTGCTCTCGGAAGGTGTAAAGCATCCGCGTCACGACCTCCGAGAACTGGATTGCGAACGGCTCGATCTTGCCCTCATAGAACGCCGCCCACTTGTCGCCGTAGGTTGATTCGTTCTTGAGGATTTCCTCGTTAACGCCAAAGTATTCAAAGACGCTCTCGCGGATGACCTTCATCGTCTCGGCGTCGGGCGCGTAGGGCTTGCTCTCGATCTGCTTGATGTCCGTGTAGGTGTTAGGCCAGAGCAGCACGCCGCCCGCGTTTCCCTTGCCGAAGTTCAGCGATGTGAACCGCTTTTTCTCGTTTGCAAGGTCGGCGTCCTTCACGAAGTTCGTCGATTTCGCCATAAAGCGGTAATTTGCCGAGTTCTTGACGCCTTCCTCAATGCCCTGATTGACGATGTCGATGAGCTCGGCGGTATGTTTCAGCGCCGCGTTGCTCTCTCCGAACAGATCGTTCCGATACTGCATATTGGTCATAAGCCCGCAGTTTTCGAGCTCGATGGCCGCTGACTCGTTCCGGAACTTATAGCGCAAATACTCGACGCCGTCGTAGCTGACTATGTCGCAATCGGTCGGAAGCAGCGAGAATATCCCGCTGATCTGTCCGTAGTCGTCGAAAACCGGCGCGATGAATGCGCTGTTCTGCATTTGCAGGATGGTCGCCAGCCGGTAGAAGAACTGGCTCCAAGTCTGATACTCGTTCGGCGCGTGCTGGAGTTTGACTCGCAGCGCAGGCTTTGCGGCTCCCTGAATAACCACGTTCAGCTTGCTGCAGTGTGTCGCAATCGCGTTGATTGCCGCCCTGATCAGCTCGGATTCATAGAGTTCAGCGCCGTGCTGCCTCCATCTCGGTTCCGTCCCTCCGAGGAGGCGCCACTCCCCTTCGTATTTAGTTGCCGGTGGCTGGGGACGCGAGCCGAATAGCTTTTGAAAGAGTCCCATTATCCTCCCCTCATTCGTTCTTGAGTTGTTCGCCTATCTCGGCGAAGTATTTTTGCCGCACGGTCAAGGCGTCAAGAAGTGCGGCCGCGGCGTCTATGTGCAGCGTCGCGTTTATCTTTTCGACCCGCCCGCGTCCTTGCTGGTTGTCGCGTTTCAAAGCGCAATTCAGAAGGTGCGCTTTCAGCAGATCGTTGTCGCCTATGTCGATTTTTCCGTCTTTCAGCAGCCCTTCCATTTCTTGGATGACGGGCCAGAGGTTGAAGCCCTGAAATACATCGTCAGTCCGGAAGCCGTAAGCCTTCAAGTCCTGAATCAAATACTGCGCCGAATATCGGTCATAGCCGACCATCAGCGGATAGATTTGGTAAACCTCGACAAGCTCGGCAAGCCATTGGAAGCAGTCGCGGTAATCGACGAAGTTGTCCCCGCTCGCCTGCAAAATGCCGCGCCGGATGTAGATGTTATACGGCACGTTGTCCCTCTCCGTCGCTTCTTGTATCTTTTCGAGCGGCAGGAAGAACTTGCTGATAACGTGAAGCCGCCCTGCCTTTTCAATCACAACACAACAAGAGGTCAGGTCGGTGGTTCGTGATAAGTCAATACCGGCGACAGCGTAGGAGTTCCGGAACTGTTCAAGCTCCAAATGCTCGCCGCAGGCCTTCTCGACAACGGGGACATCAAGCCAAGCCATTGAGCTCGATTGCTTGATGTTGCAGTATTTGACGATGAACTCGCCCTTCTTTGAAAGCGAGCCCTCGGCTATTGCTATTTCCTCGAGCAGGTAGTCCGTCGAGATCGATACGCCCAGATTAGGATTACTCTTGGCGAGCTCGTTAATATCGTTCCATTTCTCGATGTTGTCGATCATATACAGGAACGGCAGGAGTCTCGTCTCCTTGCTGTCCCCCATCAGAAAGCGCGTCGCTCTCTTGATCAGCTCGTCGTATATGCTGTCATTGATGTAGCCGGAAGTCGAGCAGCTCAATAGGAAACTGTCCGGACGGGCGCCCATAGCGGACTTCATAACCTCGTATTGCTTCAGTCCCTTGTCGCCTTCCCAGCTTGCAATCTCGTCGCAGATGGTCAGAGAGGGATTGAAGCCGTCACTTTTCTTTGCCGAGAATGCTATCTTCTTGACGGTGCTGTTCGTCCCCGGTATGCAAAGATCGCTCTGCCGGTGCCGCGCAACCATCCCGTCATCGTATATCCGTTTGTTATGCTCGTCCCTCTCGTCGAGCTCGTCCTTCAGCTTTTGCCACTCGGGGTCAAGCTGTATCATCTGCCACACATCGTTGTAGATGATGTCGGCCTGCTCCAGCTTCGGCGCGAGGCAATAGACTCTCGTCCCATACCCGCCGTGCTGAAACACATAGTCGGCAATCGAGGCGGCCAGCTTACTCTTGCCGTTCTTCCTTGCCACTATCAGCACAACCTCGCGGAACTGCCGGCAGCCGTTTCCGTCCTTGATCCCGAAGATCGCCGAGATCAGCGCCTTTTGCCAAAGCTCCAGCTTGAACGGACCCGGCGCGAGAGGGCCCTCGGTGTGAAAAGCGTGGCTCTCAATCCAGTCAATCGCGTTGTTTGCCTCGTTCAGATCGAGCTCGAACTGCTTTGCCTCGATCCCGTGCACCAGATACTCGTAAACAAGCTCGACCCACTTGCCTACACGGACGCCGCCATTCTTAATTCGCTGGTAGTATGCCGTGATGTAGTCATCTCGGGCCATTTGTGTCCCTTTCTCGCTATTTGCGTGTATCTCTCTCGAATTGATTTTGCGAACTGGTCCAACCGGTCCGCAGCGCTCGGAGGTGTAGGGGTACCCCCGGGGGGGCTATCTGCTTGTAATCACTCGTCCATCAGGCGCGATCTTGTAGCGCTTGCCTGCGCTGTGCAGTTTTGCGTGGCAATCGGTGCAGACCGCCTGAAGGTTGGCGAAATTTAGAGATACCCCCGGGTCGCGGATGTTGTCAGGAGAGAGGTGGATCTTGTGATGAACGACGACGGCCGGTGTGTAGAGCCCTTGCTTGAGACACTCTTCACACAGACCGCCGACGGACTGAAGGTATGCCGCCCTGCATTTGAGCCAGTCGGAGGACGAGTAGAACGCCTTTGCAAAATCGCGTGCCATTCGATACCCTCCGTCTCCACCCTCGGCCTGATACTCCCGCGCATAGCATAGTATAACAGGCTCGGGCAAAAAATGCGGGCAGTTTTGCGAACATTTGAAAAAAACTTGAATTATTTTGAAGATTTTTCGTGCGCGGTATAAATCGGGCACGTTTTGCAGGCCGTATCGGACCCGCAGACGGTGCGAACGTGGTTGCTGACCGCCTTGTAGCTGTGGAATGACGAGCGCAATTCGGAGCCGGTTATTAGGCCGTCGCAGCGGATTGTGCGATCGTAGGCGGCTCGGAAAAACGGGCAGACAGCGCGGCGGTTGAATGTGTCCCTGCGGCTCATCTCGTTTCCCTCTCTTTGCTCGGCCAATGAGCAAAGTAGCGCTCGAATACGAAGTCGGGATAGCCGGAAGGGAAGATCGCGGCAATCTGCGCATTCAGGCGCTCGTTCTTGCGGCCCTCTCTGATGTCGTAGGCGTGCTGCGAAAAGGCCCGCTTGAAGTTGGCGAGGAATAGAAGCAGCTGCTCCTCGTCCATCTTGAAGGACCCGTGAAGGATGACGCACGCCATTTTGAGCGTCTCGTCAAGGACTGCCATCAAGTCGCGGTCCTCTTGCTCGGCGAATACCTTGAGCAACCTCTGCTTCTCAGCGTGTGATAGGTTGTGATATTCTCGCGTTTGCGGTATTGCCTTCATTGTGCGCCCTCCGTGTGGTTCTGATAGGTCGAAGGTTTGCCGCCATTCTGAAGCTGCTCGAAAGGTGCCATGATTTGTCGGACCACGATCTCGGGAACCTCGGCGCTCGGGTTGGATATGCCGCGCTTGCGTTCCTGCTCTGCCACCCACTCGTAGGTGCGTTTTGCCGCCGCCATAGAAATGTCGATCAGCCAGTTGTCGTGGCGCGTCTGCTGTATGGCGTCTATGAGCTCCGCAAGGGCAGGACAAAAGCGCGAGCTCTTTATCAGCCGGTCAAGCGCTGCGTTTGTCTCCTCGGCGCTATATTCGGCAAGTGCGCCGCTCCACGCCTCGATCATCACCATCGTCTTGTGTTCGTCGATTTTGCTGAAAGTCGCCGGATAGCTTGCCGCCATCCTCGCCAATAGTTTAGCCGTTTCCGCTGTTGTCATATCAATGCCCCCTTTTGTAGTTTGTGAGAAGCGCCTCGGTCTCGGCAAAGTCCTGCTCTGTCAAAAGGCCTTCCTCGATAAGTCGCTCTTTCGAGCCCTTATATGTCAGCTCATAGCCGAGCTCCTGCAATATTGCCTTGATTTGCCAAATATCGGGCTTTTTAATCCCGAGCCGCTCGAAGTCCTTGTCTTGCTTTCCGGTGTCCTTCAAAAAAACGAAGGGCGTCAATTTGCCGTGCGTGTCCCTTGCTTGCCTATCAGCCGCCGAGCGATTGCCGGAGTCATAAAAATGCGACAAGCTCGTCCATTGAAACATCCATTGACCGCCTCGCGCCACTCCGTGGCTGCACTCGTCCGAGCAGAGCGCCTGCGCGTCCTCGCGTTTCAGAACGAACAGGTTTCCGGCATTTCCTCCGCTTTTTGTCACGAGGTAGACAAGACACCAGTCATCTGCGGTCTGCGGCTTCGGCGGTTCCTCGGCTTTTGCCGGCTTTTCCTCCGGCTCGCTTGCCGGAGCAAATAGGTCGAATAACGATAGCTGTTCAGTTTCCACCGCTTGCCTCCTCCGCCTCATACTTGGCGATCAGTTTTTCCCAATCTACATTTCCGCCGCTCTGCGGGCTTACGCGCGCGCCCGCGCGCTCCCCTTTCTTAAATTCTTTATTTCTTTCTTTCTTTCCTTCTTGTTCTTCTTTTGAGATTGTCGGTCGTTTGTCAGTCGCTTGTCGGTCGCTTGTCGATGGTTTGTCAGTCGTTTGTCGGTCGTTTGTCGGCTTTGCTTGATACCGCTCAAATCCTTCTATTTTATATGTGGTGCATTTATTCGTTTGTCGCTTTTTCGTGATTTCCCCGGTTTTGGTCAGATGTTCGAGCGCAGTTCGCACGTTTCTCATTGACAATCCCATTTTTTCGGAGATCTGTGAGATCGTGCAGTCGATTTCTCCGCGCTCAACGGTGAATTCCCGGTGATCCCTTGCCTCGTTGTTCGCGTTGACGAGCAAGTAGATCCACACGGCGAGCGTGTTCGGGTCCGAAAGCCAGCGCCAGTTCATTATGTTCCGGTCCAGCTTGATGTAGGTTGTCGGCTCTCTCATTGTTCGTTGTTCTCCAGTCGTAGCAAATACTCGCGCCCTTCGTAGCGCAGGATGTCGTGAATAAGGCGGCCGGTTGTGGCTTGTGTGCAGATGAATACCGGGGCGTTATACCTTGCCTCCCACGTTAGCAGGGAAGCTATCAGGGACTGCGGCTTCATTTGGCTTCGGTATTGTCCCCGATATGCCATCTCCCAGTTCCCGCCTTCCACGACGAGGATGATTTTGCCGCCTGCTGCTTTTGCTCTGTCGAACTCGGCGGCGAAGCGCTCCCTCTCCCTTGTGAAGTTCGACGCGATTTCTCCGAAGCCCATCTTGCGCTCGATTGCGATCCGGCCGGAGAGGGACACGACGCCCCCCTCCGTCTCGAACTCGGCGGAGTAATCCCCGAAGTCGAGCTTCCGGCGCTCGTATGGACACCCGAAAGCGGCGTAGCGGGCCCGTGATTGCTCCGTTGGCTGCTCTCGGGTATCAACGAGAATCCGCATAGTCTTGAGGGCCTTCTCGGTCTCGTATGCGGTCATAGCGCGGTCAGAACGGCAGTTCTTCCTCGGGTATGCTCTTGAAGGTCTCCGTAGCCGGCTGTGAGGCCGTTTTTAGCGGTCTATCGGCCGGAACCTTATAATTGCCCTGCCTGATGTCGTCGGCGCTGCACAGGCCCGCGCAGACGGTCGCCCAGCCGGTCTTGCCGTTGTATTCCCATTCCTTGTTGCCGAAGATCGCGCCGAGGAACTTGCCTTTGAGCTTCGTCTCGTCCCAGTCCCACGTGTAATTCGGGTTGCTGGCTTCGATGGCGTAGATGAAGTTGTTAAAGCGGCGCTTCTCGCCCTCGAAATATTGGCTGCCTTCGGACGGGACGATCAGGCGGAAGCTGCCTTTCCATTTCTTGTCGTCGAAGGTGGAGGCGGCGAACTGCTGGTCGAAGAAACCGGCATAGGGTCCCTCGTAGATGTCGAAGTCGAGGCGCAGCTTTTCGCCCCAGTCGAGGGTCTCGATTTCCGCGCCCTTGATCTGAACGACATAGCCGCCAGCCGGAAGGGCCTCTTTGGTCTGTCTCTCTGCTCTTGCTCCTGAATACTTTTTCATTGTATTTTACCTCACTTTATGATAATTTGATTTTTGGTTTCGATGGAGGCGCCGGGGATTTTCCGGCCGTCCTCGATTGCCTTCTTGATGGCTGTTTTTGACAGCTTCGGGTCTCCGAAGGTGACAAGATCATTGGCGTTGGCAAGCGCCCAGTCGAGCGTTTCGAGCTCGTTGGAAAGGGCGACGCTGCTGACCTTGCGGTAGGAAACGGCGACCCTCGGCGTGTTGAACTTTTCGCCGTTAAGGGCATACTTGACGAACCGCTTGAGGCTCTCGGCCTTTTTCTCGGCGGCCTGCTTGCGGTCGGTCAGCGCCTTTATCTCATTTGCTATAGCAGTTGCCTCAGCGTCGAGATCCTTTTTCCAGAGCAGCAGCTGCTCGATCTTGTTGTCGCGCTCGATCTGCAGGGCGGTGATCCGCTCCTCGTCGACCTCTCCGGTCTCCATATCAATGCAGTCGAGGATTGCCTGATCAATTTCGTAAAGTTTCATTCGTACTCCTTTATGGCCTTCAGAACGGCCTCTATATCGTTAGGGATGACCTTGTCAAGCATTCCCATCGGGCTCTTGGCGGTCGAGTTGTTTGCCTGCGTTTCGAGGATGTATTCGCCGTCTTGACATTTCGCATACAAGACGATCGGAAATTTGCTTTCCAGCACGATCTTGCCGAGCTTCTGGCCGTTGGTCTTGATGGTTGTCCACGTGTTGCCGTTATCGTCGCGGACTGTCTGCGAATGAAAGACCATTATGACGGTGAGGTCCTCGCGTGCGTCCAGCGCGGTGTCGATTATGTCCATTACGCAGACGGCAAGGTCGACCCACTTGTCGTAGCCTTTTTCCTTCATTCGCCGGATCTCGTCGGCGACCATTATGCCGTTCATCGTGTCGATGACGATGGTCTTGACCTCGGGGCGCTTATCGGCGACGCCCTTGAGGACCTGCAGAACCTTGTCCTTTTCGTTGCAGCGGTAGTAGTTCTTTGCCTCGCTGTTGTACTGCTGACGCCAGCCGCGCCACGCGAGGCCCTTCATATCGGCGTCGATGTAGTAGGTGGTTTTCGGGTCGAGGTTTCTCATTGAAGTCGTCTTGCCGGCTCCGGACTCGCCCATCAAAGCGATTGTGGTTGCCATCACTTTGCCTCCTTATCTTCGGCGTCTGCCTTTTCGTACTGCTCGATCACGCCCTTGACGTACATAATGTCGTCGGTGATGATCGCGCGAGCTGCGTCGAGCTCCTTGATCAGGGAGCTGATTTCGGGGTAGGGCAGTTCCTGAACGGTCGTGTTCTTGACCGCCATAAATGCCCTCTTGTCGAAGGCGTCGAGGATGAGCTCGAGGCGCTTCAGTTTGATCGCGTAGTAGTCTTTCATTTGGTCTGTTTTCCTTTCTTTTTGTGACCTATTGGTTGATTGGTTTCGGTAAATACTTTTCGCCACGTTTTGTGTGGTTCGGTTGCGAGCGGTGCGCTGCGCTCGGCTTCTTTCTGCTTCTGATACCATTCCTCGTAGGTGAGGTAGCGGCCCTTTTCGTGGCTCCACTGCGGGACTCCCCAGCGCCTGAAGAACGGCTGCGGATTGACAACGCCGGCGGAGGTCATCGCGTTGAGCTCGCCGCCCTGCTGGAGGTGTGCCTCGGTGAAGATGAGGTTGGAGCGCTTGAGCTTGTCGAAGTATTCGGCGTCAGTCATCGGTGTCCTTCCTTTCTCCCCTCGAACAGTAGTCGTTCGGCGCGGTGTGGATTGTCCTGTCGTGGAGCATCGGGCATTCGTAGTCGTTCTGATAGTAGATGCACGATTCGCAATACACAACCTCTATCAGCTTGCCCGCGCGTATCTTCTCGTTCAGCCGTTCGAGGCGTTTGTAGAGTGCCTGCCCTGCGTTGTATTCGCATTTCGGGCAGACCTGCCTTCCCTCCGGCAGAGCCGCGCCGCAGCAGACGCAGCGGTTGACATAAATCGGTTTAGTTGCCATTGACGATATCCTCCACCGAGTAGTATTCCCCGAAGGACAGCTCGTAAGCGTGTCGCTCGTTAAGCTGACCGTCGAAAAGCACATTGATTGATATCAGCGCCTCGCCTTCGTTCAGAAGGCACATCTCGATCAGCCCCTCGCAGACATCCACGTTTGCCGTGTAATCGTAAAGGTAGTAGCGCATATACATCACGCCTTCGGGGTCGGGGATAGGCGTGCCGCCCGGCATCTGGCGTATGCAAAGCACGGCGGTTAGTCCGCGATATTGGTCAACGCCGTAGAGTTGATATACCGTCACATCGAAGTTATTCAGGTAGATGTCGCCCGGTCTGCCGTTGTAGGTGACCTCGCGGTAAGAGCAGTTAAGGGTATGGTGTGCGTAGTAGATAATCGAGCCGTTGACATTGGTCGCGTGAAACTCGCCGTAAGGCTCGGGGAAGCCGTCCGTCGTCTCCTCGGTGCGCTCGACGGGAACTGTCACCTCGACGATTTTCTCGACCGGCACTTCGACGATTTTCTCGACCTCGACGGGGACCGTGACGACCTTCTCGACCACTCGCGTGACCTCGACAGGCACTATCTTCTCATAGACCTGCTCGACGGGGACGAGAACTGTCTCGACGACGGGAACTGTTATCTCGACGGGTATCAGCACCTCGACCTCGACGGGAACTTCGTAAGGCGTGAACACCTCGACAATCTCCGGCTCGGCGGTGACTATGCGCTCAATGATGACCGTCTCTATCGGTCTGTCAGCTATGTCTGCGCAGGAGCAGAGCAAGAGCGCGAGAATGATTGCGATTGTCAGCTTGATATGTTTCATTTCGGTTGTACCTCCGTATCAATATATTCGTGTTCCTCAACAAACTTGAGTTCGTAACTTTCCTCGGTAAACTCCTTCAAAGTCGGCTGAACATCTCCGAACGGAAGAAATACCTTGTTGATTAAGTCATACCATCCAACCAATCCATCCGACGCTCTCGCGCAGGGAATATACTTTCCGACGAGTTTGCCATCGACATAATCCAACCGCATAGTCGCGCAAGTGGTGTCCATCATCTTGTACTCTTGCCGATATTCTTTGCCTTCGTCGGTTGTCAGCACATACCGTCGAATGTCGTCGGTCTCGGTATATTCATATCTCATTTGTCTTTCCTCCTAAACTTTGCAAGTTCTCTTTTGACATCGGCTTTAGTGAGTCCGCCGTATGAGTTAATGCTGCATTTATCGAGCAATGCCTTTTCTATTGCGTCGATTTCAGCAACATCAGCGGGCGGAGTTGCTCTGATAACCGCTCTGCATACCGCCGCGGTGTTTGCGTTCTTTAGAACTTCGAGCAAATAAGTCGCTTCGATGTAATACTTCTTGTCAGCCATTGTCTTTCCCTCCGTTTATCTTTGCGCCGCAATTTGGACAATAGTTATAGGTTTCCGTGTCACCGCACAAAGTGTCGTTGCACGACCAATGGCAAGCGGAACACTCGAACAACGACGGATAGTCCTCTTCGAGGTCGAGAGCGTGCCTCACCTCTTGCACATCGGCGGCAGGATATGCGTTATACGGTATGATGTTGAGTTCGGGAAAATCGTTGAAGAACATTTCCGCGTCTATGTATTTCTTGTCAGGCATCGGTTTTTCGCTTTCGAGCCATACGTGAAGGTAATAGGTTCGTTTAATGAATCCGACGGTCCAATTCTTAACTCGTCTGTTCCCGTAATGTTCTATGAGTTTTAGCATTCTATCCATATCAGGCGTTGTCTCCGCTATATTGCCGTTGTCCAGAGCAAAACTGCTCGGGTATGTATTGAAATGGTCCCACAATTCTTTAACGGTCATTGTCTTTCTCCTTCCTTTCGGCTATCGTTTCGTCCAAGACGGCAAAACTACAATAATCGTCGTCGTTAGTTGTGCGGTACATTATCGGACAAAAAGGCGGCAACGCCGGTTCTTTTTTCCGATTTACGTTGCATTTACACTGATAACACCTTATCGGCTCAACGAGTTCGCCCTTCGCCCACTTGCCCATTATCTCTTCTTCAAGCGTCTGATGTTCTTCGCGGTTTCGCGCGGCCGCTTCCATCTGCGCGAGTTCGCCGTTGGATAGTTTCATCTGGCTGTCCTCCTCATCTCAATTCGCTGACGAACACTTTCCGCTTCATCTCGACGCCCCTCGGAGGCGCGCTGACTATGCGGTAAGGGTAGACCATCAGCGTGTCGCGTCCGACATAGTAGCCGACGCTTTCCCCGCAGTAAAAGTCGCGGTAATAGGTTTTCAGGATGAGCCGATTCTTGTCGTGCCGGTCGTATTTGTATGTCAGTTCTCCCATCCCTCTCACCGCCTTTTCGTGTAGGTCCATTTGCCGTTGGTGTAGAGGACCGGGCGCCCGGCTCTCCGTCTCTCCTGCCAGCTTCCGATCGCGTAGCAGACGAGGCCGTAAAGGACGAGTATGCCGACGCTCCCGCCGATTATCAGCCATATGTGCTTGCCGCACCATTGCAGCAGCTCGAACCACGCTTCTTGGATTTCGTAAGTCATTGTTCTTTCTCCTTGTTGTTAGTTGTTCTTGATTTTGCGCCTCTCCCAGCGCTCGATTTCCTCTGCCGTGACCTTTGCGCCCGGTAATGCGCCGCCGCCGTTGTATGTCTTAATCTCGCGAATGTATCGGTATGCGCGATTTCTGGCGCAGGCGTAGCGCTCCCGGATGTCGGTCAGAAGCAGAACGGGTTTGGTCGTGTTCATCTCTGTTCTCCTTTGGTTGCGTTGTGTTCAATTACTTGAACAGCTTCGGCAAAAAAATAGTCGCCGATTTCGTCGTTAATCCCGAGGGCGTTTGCCATTTTCAGGATCGATGACTGTTTGAATGCCTGACCGTGCTTCATTATCGCGGCGAAATACCCGGGCGTGAAGCCCATTTCCTTGCTGAAAGCCTGCAAGGTGCCGTATTTTTCCACGATCCTGCCGCGTAGCTTGCCGTAGTCGAATGTCATTGTGGTTCCCTCCTTTCGGTGCGTGTTGGCGTTATTATACCACTTCTGTTCGGTCTTGTCAAGGAAATTGAACAAAAAATCGAAAAAATTATACACTTTTTTGACAAAATCGCATTTTTGTGGTATAATTTTATCGACAAGGAGGGCAGAAGTATGGACTTTGCTGACAAAATCAAGCTGCTTTTGCAGGAACGGAATATGTCGCAGGCGGAACTCGCCCGCAAAATGAAAACGAACCGGTCAAGCGTGAACTATTGGATTTCCGGAAGGTTCAAGCCGAAGTCCGACGCCGTTCATCGTCTTGCGATTCTTTTCAATGTCTCGGAGGCGTGGCTGATAGGAGTCCCAGGCGCTATGCGCGAGCGAATTGAAAAGGTAAGCAAGGAAGAGGCCGAGCTTGTCCGAATCTATAAAATGCTGACAATCAAGAACCGGGCGCGGCTCCTTTCGTTTGCTTACGATCTCGAGGAGCAAGAGGAAAAGGAGGGCGGCGGCGATGGCGAGCTATGAACACCGCTCGGCCGGCTGGTCTGTCCGGTTCCGGATGATCAGCGAGACCGGGGAAGAGAGGCAGCTGCGGTTGTCCGGCTTTCCGACAAAAAAAGAGGCTCGGGAGGCATACGAGAAGTATGTCGCCGAGCATAAGGCCTGCGAGAGCCGCGCAGGACGCCCCAGAACGCTCGCAGAGCTCGCGGACGGGTATTTTATCTATCTGCGCCCGAATGTCAAGGAGTCGAGCTTCTACGAGACGAGGCGGCGCATAGAAGGGCATATCCTGAACGTATTCGGGGACCGGAAGGTCGAGGACATAACGGCGCTCGATCTGGTGGCGTGGCAAGCTGATATTGCCGCCCGATACAGCCGCCCCTATTTGGTCACGCTGCGGGCCGCATTCACCGCCCTTTGGAACTACGGGACCGCCTTTTGCGACATCAGAAGCAATCCGTGGCCGCGCGTCAAGCTCCCGAAAGACAACAGCGCCCCGCGGGAGATGGCCGTATGGACTCCGGAGCAGTTCGCGGCGTTCCTTGCGTTCGTGGAAGATCCGGTCTATCGGCTCCTATTCCGCACGCTGTTCCTTACCGGCTGCCGAAAGGGTGAGGCGCTTGCCCTCGGTCCGGCTGATGTTTCCTCGAACCTGATCAGCATATCGAAGTCGATCACGAGGAAGGCCGGGGAGCCGTGGAAGGTGACAACGCCAAAAACGCGAGGATCAATTCGGCGGGTGACTGTTCCGGTCGATCTCGCGGAGGATCTGTCGCGCCTTCCGGGGCCGTTCCTATTCGGCGGTGAGGCGCCCTTTGCGGACCGGACGGTCGAGAGGGTATTCCACGAGGCGACGGAAGCTGCCGGCGTTCCAAGGATACGGCTGCACGATCTGCGGCATTCTCACGCTTCCTTCCTGATCTCGTCCGGGTGTTCCATCGTGGCGGTGTCAAAGCGCCTCGGGCATTGTTCCGTCAAGCAGACGCTCGATACCTATTCCCACGCCCTTGCCTCGGATGAGTTCGAGGTTATCAGCAAGGTCGCCGAGATGGACGCCACGCCGGAATTGGTCACAAAATTGGTCACAAAAAATGGTGAAATGGAAGTAAAAAAGATGAATAAAGGGGAATTATTGGCAAAAAAGGCCTGAATAATCGCCATATTCATTCAAAACCGATAATCTCTCCATCTCCGCCAATAGTCGAAAACGCCATTTATTTGCCCGAAATGAGCAGATAGATGGCGCTTTTGCTTGGCTTTTGGATAATTGGTCACGGATTGGTCACAAACTTGGCTGAAACTTGGCTGAAAGTTGGCTGAAAGTTGGCCGAGAGTAGACGGTTTCGGACGTTTGTGGACATTTGTGGACAAAAAAGAGGCGCCCGGGTTTCCCCGGGCTTTCGTTTTGACCTCTTTGTGATTTATTCGTGTTCGTCCTCGTTGTTGATGGAGGTGATCGTGCCCTTGTCGAGCGTCTTTTTGTACTGCACCGAGGATACGCCTATCAGCGTACCAAGGCAGAGCGAGACGGCGGCACAGGTTTTCATTACCTCGTCCCCATAGGGAAGTCCCCAGACGGTCGCCAGCGTGCTGTAGAGCAGTCCCAGCGCGTCAAGGGCGACGAGGGCGATCCACTTGAGGATGTCGTAGCATTTGTTTGACATTTTCATAGATAGCGTTTTCCTTTCATTTGAGGATGAGGGCAATCAGGCCGCCGACGATGGCTCCGATGATCAAGGTGATGATTGATGTGATAATCGTCTCCTTGTATTTCTTGAACTGCCTTGCCGGTTCCTTTTCGACCTCGGTTATGCGCTCGTCGATTTTGTTGACTTTATCGGCGATCAGGTTGGTCTTGGTGGCGATCTGTTCGACGACAACGATGAGCTGCCGCTGGTCTTTCTGCTCCTGCTTAATCTCGTCGAGTTCCTTGTAGATCGCCTTCTCGCTGGTCTCAAGGGCTGTGAGGCGTTCATCAGTGCTTGGCATAATCGCTCACCTCCTTGTAGAGCCTGCGGAGCTCGTTGACTGCTTCCGTCGCGGATTGCTCGGCGGCGGTGAGCTCGTTCAGAAGGGCGGCATAATCCTCGGCGCTGATGACGATCGAGTCCTCGGGGATCGGCTCGGCTTCGTAGGCAGGGAGTCCGTAGCCGTAAATGCGCGAGTCGGTGGCTTTGATTGTGCGGCGGCTCACGGCGTTGCTCCAGTTGCCTTCGATGGTGGTCAGGGTGTCGCCGTTGATTGCCTCCACTATGCCGGTATGCGAGAGGGTGCCGGAAGCGGTGGCGTAGAATATCTGTGCGCCGATTTGCGGGGTGTTGGAGGTCATTCCCTTGTCGTTGAGGTATTTGTACGCCCAGTAAACTCCCGCGCCGTAGAGGTCGGTAGGCTTGACCTTGAGGGCTTCCTCGCGGCTCCCTGCGAGCTTCCAGAAGAGCCAGTCGACAAAAACGCAGCACCAGTCGTAGCCGTTCTTGTTTCCGTTGTAGTATCCGGCGGCATACAAGTCGCGGGCATACTTGGTAAATTTACCAGTTATGTTGGCTGTCTTATCGTCGAGGTCTTTGTTGGACTTCTTGCCGATGTAGCCAATCTCGTCGGCGGCAAGGGTGATTAGTTCTTTCGCGGTCATAGTTTTCACCTCTTTTTGTAGGTAATCGTCGCGCTCACCTGCGGCACGGAGTTCTCGCTCTCTACGACATTATCTCCCCTTGCTGTGTCAAGCGGTTGCGCGGTGAGTTGCTCGGTGGTCGATGTGGCGAGAGGATAGAGGAGTATGACGGGCGTGCCCGCGGCGTATTGGTCGGCGAGGAGTGCTTTGAATTCAGCAAACGTGTATGTGTTGGCAAAGCAGAATGCCATATTTCCCGACGAATCAAGACACACGCATCCTTCACGCGTGGTAGTGCTGGGCAAAGTGTCGGATGACCAACCGTGTGTGCAGACTACTCTGCGGGACCGCGAAGCAACTGCTGAACCAGAGGAAACTCCTGTGTAGGTGTAAGCACCTGCAACCCACCCAACTAACCAATAGGCATCAGATTCCGTTCCGTCAAACACCTTGTAACCGACATTATGCGTCCGCAAGCCGCTGATGAGTTCGTGCGTGTCTTTGTAATCGCCCA
>Ga0310690_10002950_pt1 | contig 26555 bp, 22 predicted proteins | sample AusTroGonzalo_MG_2_FD_207661 | JGI IMG/M metagenome (GOLD analysis project Ga0310690, IMG submission 207661) | Bovine rumen microbial communities from tropical cattle in Woodstock, Queensland, Australia - Gonzalo_04 (v2) (version 2) | ecosystem: Host-associated > Mammals > Digestive system >...
ATACACACTGTCTGCGCCGGCCTTTATGGCTGCTGCCAGGCTTTCATACGAGCCCACAGGAGCCATAATCTCTACTTTTGATGTCTGGTTGGGTGTCATTTTGTCCTGTTTTGCTGTTTGTTTGCTTTCTTCAATCAATCAAGCATGCAAAGTTACAAAAAATATTTGACATTTGCAAAATTCTTTATCATTTTTTGAGAACACAAATTGCAATTCATCCGCAAAAGTCTCACTTTCTTCTATTATTTTGCTATAAATTTCCTACAACTCTTGCATAATTCAATTATTTTATGTATCTTTGCATAGATTTATAAAATTGCTATACCATGTTACACATTATTTCATCAGCCATGCATAAGGAAGACCTGCATCTTCCGTTCGAGCTCCCCGAACAGTGGGTGGGCAGTCATCAATGCGTAGCCGTCCTGACAGGCGGTACGGAAGCGTTGTTTCTCAAATTAGTGGATGAGGGTAAGGTTTCGCTGGACGAGCCGGTATTTATCATCGCATCCGGTTACAGCAATTCGCTTGCCGCATCGTTGGAAATCCTATCGTGGATACAACAGCACGAAGGAACAGGTCGTGTTATCACATCTCTTGAACAGATAAACGATAGAGCAGATCGTATGGAACCTGGAGCTAAGACAGCCGATAGCCAGTTCCCAAAAGCTAATGGCCTCAGGCTCGGAGTCGTCGGTGAGCCGTCCGACTGGCTGATCGCATCAAAGGTGGATGATGCGTATATACTGGAAAAGACTGGCATACAACTGGTGCATATTCCTATTGAGGAAGTGTCCTCACTTGGTGTAGTGGATAGCGGACTGAAAGGTGCGGAACAGATTTACGAGCGCCTGAAAGAGATTGTCGCCCGCTATGATCTCAACGGTCTTACTCTTCGTTGTTTTGACCTGCTCACTACGGTCAAAAACACCGGCTGCATCGCGCTCAGCCATCTGAATGATGAGGGAATTCCTGCTTCCTGTGAGGGGGATATTCCGTTGCTGCTGACAATGATTCTTGCCAAGCAGATGTACGGCCGGATAGGTTTCCAGGTTAATCCTGCGCGTATCGGTGACGATGGACGGATGTTGTTCGCACACTGTACTATTCCTCTGAAAATGACCGTTTCTCATAGTCTTGACACGCATTTCGAATCAGGCATAGGCGTGGGTATTCACGGCGAGTTGCCGTTAGGTAAGTACCGGCTGATGAAACTCTCCGCCGATCTCAGTCATCTGGTGGATGAACCGGTTGAGCTGGTTGCCAACCAGTACGAGCAGAACCTCTGCCGCACACAAGTCTGGCTGCAGGCTACACCTGAACTGGCACAGCAACTGCTTACTCGTCCTTTGGCGAACCACCACTTGCTGATAAAGGCATAAATGATAACAATGAAAACAAATGCGCGGGCTCATGGTCAGTCCGCGCATTTGTTTATTGTCTCCATGCTCTTATTTTTTGCCATATTCAGGGTCAATTTTCTTGTATGCCAGCCATGTGACAAGTAAGGTGGCAACGGAGCAGGCAATCACCATCCAGAAGAACCACTCGTAGCCGATAGCCATTTCAATCTTGCCGGCAACAAATCCGGGCAGCATCATCGAAAGAGCCATGAATGCAGTACATATAGCGTAGTGCGATGTTTTGAATTCGCCCTCGGAGAAATACATCATGTACATCATATACGCCGTGAAACCGAAACCGTAACCGAACTGTTCGATAACGATAGCCGTGCCGATGGCCCATGGATTGCTAGGAAGCCATGTGCTCAGATATACGAAACTGAGACAGGGTAGGGTCATAGCGGCTGCCATAATCCACAATGAGTGTTTCAGGCCGCGCTTGGATATATATATGCCTCCGACAATTCCGCCTAACAGCAGGAAGATTACACCGATGGTGCCGTACAGCAGTCCAACCATCCGTGTGTCAAGTCCTAATCCGCCGCCTATAATCTGTCCGGCTTCATTGAACGTAATCTCGCGTGCATCCACCAGGAACGGCTGACAGAGTTTGATCAGGAATCCTTCAGGCAGACGGTAGAGCAGCATGAACAGGATTGCCAGCCATGCACCTTTCTTCGTAAAGAAAGTCACGAACGAGTTGCCCAGTTCGCGCCACATCTGCCGGCTGTCGGCAGATGCGTCAATACGCGGGGTGTCGGCTTTGGCACGCGGCATGGCAAAAATATGGTAGATGGTAATCAGGAACATAACTGCTGCTGTCACGCCAAGTGTAACCTGCCATGACCATGGTATATCATTTGTCCTGCTCTCTACCTCGCCGGCTATATATACCAGTACACCTTGTCCGAATACCGATGCGATGCGGTAGAACGTGGAGCGGATACCGATGAACCGCGCCTGACTGCTCTGGTCATGTCCAAGCATGTAGAAGCCGTCAGCAGCTATGTCGTGTGTTGCCGATGCAAACGCCGCGATGATAAACAGAACCAATGTCAGCCAGAACAGGCTCACTGATGTACCCTTGGTGGCTATCAACGCGGCATCCGGATGAGGCAGGGATACAGTTAGCAGAATGCACAACGCGGTCATTACCACTTGCATCGAAATTACCCACCAGCGTTTGGTTTTCACTACATCCACAATCGGGCTCCAAATGCCCTTCAGAAACCATGGAAAGTAGAGTAATGTCGTGAAGAATGCCAGTTGGTCGTTCGGTACGCCCATCTTCGCAAACATCATAACGGATATGTTGTTTACGAGGAAATAAGGAACACCCTCCGCAAAATAGAGTGTCGGAACCCAGAACCAGGGGTTAACGGATTTGTTTGCCATTGATATCGAAAATTTTATTATTGTGCATAATGTACAGTTGCCCGTCTATGATGAGTTTCACCGGCAGATGGTCAGCGTGAACGGCAGGCAGGGCATCCGCTTCCTGCCACGAGTTGTAGTGGCAAACGATGCTTTGTAGCGCAAACGGATAATCTGTGTTGCTTGATATGCTGTTCAACATGCATTTGAATTTCTCGATGTAGTAGGGATAACTGCCGGCATCGGGGGTGTCTGTGAAGTTATCCGGTGTGATGCGGATGATATGTGTCTGATTGTCGCTGCCGGCTGTAGTTTCAACATCTGCGTTGTTGGTGTGCCGTGCACTGTTGGCGCATGAAGACGTTACTGTAGCGGACTTTATGCCGGCTGTTGTGCTGATAATCAATTCAACCATTGTCGGGCGGCCGAACAATTGCATATTCAGCATCATTTCCACATAGGCGCCGCGCGTGGACTGAAAGTTCAGAGTAGTGTCCTTGTTCAGTGAGGTGAGCACGGCACTGCCGGAGGCAATCTGCACGCGAACGAACAGACTGTCTGTCTTTTCGCCAAGCGTGCCGTAAACCGTTGTACATCCGTTGCTGACGCCTCGTAATACTCCTTCGTTCACGATGCAGATCTGATCGTCAGCACATTGCCAGGAGGCGAGTGCCGGATTGACGGGCAGTAACTCGCCACCAGCCTTGGAGTAGAGCTGAATAGTGTAAGGTTCCAGATCGCAAATGATACTGTCCAGCGCGATGCTCATCTCTCCGGCTTCGACATGAATGCGTTTTTCTAAACGAGCATCGCCTGCCGTGGCAATCAGTATGCCGTCGCCACCTGTATGCGACGCTGTGAATGTTCTTCCGTCTTCACTGATTATGCCGAGTGAGGCGGGCTCGCAGCTCAGACGGAAATCCGTATAATCGTTGTCGAACAGCACTCCGTATTTATTGTATGCGCGCACATGAGGCGAATAAGAGGCGTATGACGGCAACTGAAGGGTACCTGTTGCGCCGTCGTGGAAAAGCAGTGTGGCGGGCGTCAAATCGTCCGGCGAGGTGGAAAATAGGAAGATGGCATTGCTTACGGCACGAGGATTAGCCTCGGTAGTAGGATTGATGATTGTTCCCATAAGGTTGAACTGCGCACTGCCGCCGCCATCGGCTCCCATAGCATAGCATGCACCGAAATGCCGGAGGATGGAACACATTTCATGAGTATACATTCCGGGCTTTTCCATAACCATCATCCACAGGCGCTTATGGTCTTCACTCACTCCAAAGCCTGTACGCGGATAGTTGCGGTTGTTGTAATCTTCTTTCCAGTTGCGGTAGCGCAGGCGGTAATCCTTCATAACGTAGCAGTTGCCGGCACTGAGTTGCTCTATCTGCGGGTATTGCTCCGTGAATGCTGAATAGATGCCTATGGCAAACGCAATGGTGTCGCCCACGGTCGCCTGCTGTAGAAACATCTTGCCGGTGCCGCGTCCTTGCAAAACGGCTTGACGCTCACCGACAATCGTGCCGCCGGTGGTGTTCGTGGATATAACGCGACCGCGTAATTCCTTGTTGATTGCCCATTGGCAGTCGTCAGTCAACTCCATTACTACCTCATAGAGGTCGGTTGCGCTACGCGTGGCGTTTGTGCCAAGGTCGGAGTTGAACAGTACAATCTCGTTCTCTTCGGGATTGTTGCGGTTGCGGTTTGCTTCGCGCAACGGGTATGTGGATTGTCCAATGCGGATGCCGCTGTTCCATGAATACTGGTCAATCCAAGCTTTTCCGTCAGAGTCAATCATCAGAAAACCAAGCTCCTGCTTCCTGTCTTCTTCGGGCAGCCCGAGTGATGCGGCAATGCCCAGACCCCAGTTGGTGATAGACGCGCCGATCTTTCCGTTGCTGACCTGTCCGGTACATGCCACGCCGATCAGTCCTTCGTCGTTCTTGGTCTCCCAGAAGTTGCAGTTCACTGAACCGATACTGCGGTGCCCCTCGGCATCCAGACGTTTGTGCGTCGTGGTCATTGTTTCTGTCTTGCCGATAGTGGCTGCATGTGTCTCCTCCACGCGTATGTACGGATTGGACAAATCAACTTCATAAACGTAGCAGTTACGTTTCGAAGAACTGTTGGTAATGGTAAACCGGGTATAAACTAAACCCGGACCGCAAGGATATGACTCAAGTGTATCAATCGAGTAGGTGAGAATGACGGTACTGTCCTGATTGGTCTGAATAGGAATAGTGCCGTGACCATTCTGGGCATATGTGGTTGACATACATAGCAGCATGGCGGCAAAAAGTGCCTTGCGTGCAGCAATGGAACGTATTGGAAGATGCGGATGCATGGCAGATATGTGTTTTTCACTACAAAGGTAATAAAAAAAATCCGCTTTTACAAATACAAATGAAAGAATAGTTATGATTTGAGTGTTTTTTCTAAAAATTGCAACATTTTTTAGCGATTATTCTTGCAAATATGAAAAAATAATGTTATCTTTGTACCCGAATGCCTGACCTACGGGAACGCGGCATTGATTTATGGGACTATTACTACTGTTTTTGGTCATCACATTGCTGGTATCGTTTTTGTGCTCCACGCTGGAGTCTGTACTGATGACCACCACACTCTCTTACATTTCGCTTCGTGAGGATGAAGGCGACCGTGCGGCTGTATTGATGAAGAAGTACAAGCTTGACACCGAGCGCCCGCTGGCGGCCATCCTCTCGCTCAACACCATCGCCAACACCGTCGGTTCGGTGGGCATAGGTATGCAGGCCACGCTTGTGTTTGGCAATGCCTGGGTTGGTCTTGTCAGCGCCATCGTTACGCTGCTCATCCTGATTTTTGCGGAAATCGTCCCCAAGACCATCGGTACAACCTACTGGAAGTCGCTCATGACGTTCACTGCATACACGATACGCATGCTTATCGTGGTTATGTTTCCGTTTGTGCTGCTCGTGCACTATCTGACCAAAGCGTTCCGCAACAAGGACGATCTGGGCGACAATACGGTCTCGCGTGAAGAAGTGAGTGCCATGGCGAATGTCGGTGAGGAAGAAGGAGTGATCGAGCAGGACGAGAACAAGATTATCCAGAACATTATCCGTTTGGACGAGATCAAGGCCTTTGAGGTCATGACGCCTCGTGTCGTGGCTGCCATTGCGCCGGAGAAGATGACGCTTCGCGAGTACTACGACAGCGATGCCTATGACCATTTCTCGCGTATCCCCGTATATGCCGAAAGTCCGGAGTTCATTACCGGCTATGTACTCCGTGACGATGCGTTGGAAGATCTGGCGGAAGACCATTTTGACACCAAACTCGGTGATATCAAACGCTCGTTGCCGTTCTTCAACGAGGATACATCCATTTCCGACATCTTTGACGCGATGCTCAAGCAGAAGAGCCAGATTGCTCTTGTTATCGACGAGTACGGCTGTTTCCAGGGCATCATTACACTGGAGGATATCATCGAAACCATCTTCGGCTTTGAGATTATCGACGAGAACGATGTGATCACGGATATGCAGCAGTACGCACGCGAACGTTGGCAGAAACGACAGAAACGTATTGCCAAGCATGTGGCTGTTTCCCAGTCGGCATCCGAAACGATGGCGGACAACACGCCCGAATAACTCCCTATGAATTTGTCAGAGTTCGATAACCTGCTTGCTTTGCTCCGTAACGCTGTTACAGGTGAAAGTAGGGCATTGCCTGTTGCTCCTGATTGGCATCAGCTGATGCGGCAGGCGGCTGTTCATGGTGTCGAACCTCTTGTTTACGATGCTGCTTTGCGCCTGTCTGCTGACCAGGCGCCTGACAAAGCCACGACGATGCAGATGAAACAGGTCTGCTTGTATCGGATGCAACAGCAATCGTTATGGCAGCCGCGTATCAAAGCGGCGGTCGAAGCGCTACGCAAGGCAGGTGTCGAGCCTGTGCTGCTCAAGGGATTTGGACTGGCTGACCTCTATCCCAAACCCTATCTGCGCAGTTGGGGGGATGCGGATATATGGGTGGGTGTCGCAAATTACCACACCGGCTGTAAGGCATTGCGTGAGGCGTTTCCCGAAGCTATCCACCATGACGAGGAATACGAGGAACTGAAGCACTACGGCATTGTGTTCCCTGACGGCAACGCTATCGAACTGCATCGCGTAGCGATGGATTTTCCTACGCGTCATGAGGAGGCGCTTTGGCAGATGCTTGAAGTCCCTGCAATGTCCGAAGCGGGGCGCACCTGTCTTGACGGGCTTGTTCGTGTTCCGTCCGAGCCGTTTAATCTATTGTTCGTCTTTCTGCATGCTTGGGAGCATTTCTGCAGTTCCGGTATGCCTCTGAAGCAGGTTTTGGATCTGGCTTTGCTTGTGCGGCGTGATTACGAATCTTTGCCGGATGAGGAAAAGAGAAATTATGATGCCTATTTGTCAGTTAATCTACAGCGTTTTCACGTGAAGGAGGCGTGGCAGCTTATCGCGTATGTGGTTGATTATGTAACCGGTGTCCGGCTTCCTCTGTATGATAGCCATTGTGGCCTTCCGTTCGAATCATTCCTGCAACTCGTTTTGCAAGAGGGGCAGTGCCGCCCCGTGGAATTCGAACTGGGAGGAAAGGACCGTTATGATGAACGGGAGCGTGCCAAGCGGTTGCCTGTCTGGAGACGCAAGATTATTACATTGCAAGGCCGCTATGCGCATGCTGCTTTTCTCCGTCGGTTTGCGCCTGCATATGCGCGTCACGTCCTGTGGGCGAACATCCGCAGAGGTATCCGTCGGACTATCCGGCGCGAGCGGATGATAGATTATTGACAATTCTGGGCATAGGAATGCCCGAGTCGTTACCGAACCGTTACCGAGTCATTCCCGAACCGTTACCGAGGGTTCACCGAGGGCATCCCTCATTTTTTACACTTTTTTATTCTTTTTTCGCTGTATTCATACTCACATATGAATGCACATAGTGCATTATTGCAGTAAAAATGCGGTAAACTGCAATTTTCTGTGCATAAAATTTGCAAATGTGCATTTTTTTTTGTAAATTTGTACGCTTTTTGTAAAAGTAAAAGTGAACCCGCTGCGGAATGTATCAATAATGTACTCTTCAGTCGGCGGACAAAATGTATAATACTTGTAAGACATAAGTATGAAACGAATAGTTGCGAATATAATCCTCGGTTTGCTCATGAGCGCTAATATGTATGCGTTCACTGTGGTTATCGATGCAGGGCACGGAGGAGATGATCCCGGAGCAATTGGGCGTATTGCTCGTGAAAAAACGCTCAACCTCAATGCCGCACTCCGGTTGGGAGATATGATCAAGGAGGCATATCCGGAGGTGGATGTAGTATATACACGCCAGACGGACGTGTTTATTCCTTTGCATGTGCGTGCGGATATTGCCAACAAAAACAAGGCTGACTTGTTCATTTCTATCCACTCGAACGCTTCTGATAATCGTAACGCTTCGGGAGCAGAGACTTTCGTGCTGGGTACTGAGCGAATGGAGGACAACCTTGATATTGCCATGAGGGAGAACGCCGTTATTAAGTTGGAGGCTGATTACCAGAGCTCATACGAGGGATTTGACCCGAACAGCATTGACTCGTATATCATGTTTGACCTCATGCAGTCTGATTACATGAATCAGTCACTGCAGTTTGCCACATTGGTGCAAAAGCAGTTTGTGGATACGCTGAAACGTGGTGACCGCGGTGTGCGTCAGGCGGCTTTCCTGGTGCTGCTCCGTACCGCTTGCCCGTCCGTGCTGATTGAGATGGGATTCATCAGCAACCGTGACGAGGAGCGTTTCCTTGCAAGCGAAACGGGTATGATTGGTATCACGCGGTCCATTTTCCGCGCATTCTCCCAGTTCTATCGCCCGGGCAAGGCTGTGCCGCCGCTGGCTTCTGACACGGTTATTGTGCCGACTACAAAGGAGCAGATAGCGGATGCAGTTGGGCCGGTTAAAGATGTTATCACATACAAGATACAGATTTTCAGCACGCGTAGCAAGATTGCATCCGGAGATCCAACATTCAAGGGGTTGAAGAACTGCACTTATAAGAAAGATGGCGTCTGGTATAAATATATGTATGGCTCCTGTAGTACCTATGATGAGGTGAAGAAGCTGCAGGCTACTGTAAAAAAGAAGTTCCCCGACTGCGTAGTGGTGGCTTTTCAGAATGACGAGCAGATCCCCGTCAAACGGGCGATTGAGCTGCAGAAGTAGTTGGATGTTATTGAGTAGATAATTGCGAGATATGAAGATTTCAAGAGAGGTAAAAGTAGGCCTGTTGGCGGCGTTATGCCTGTTTCTTCTGTATTTCGGGTTCAAGTTCCTGAAAGGTGTTAACATATTCAATCCCATTCATTCGTACAGCGGGCGGTTTACTGAGATGCGCGGATTGGTTGAGCAGGCACCGGTGTATGTGCGTGGCTACAAGGTCGGTCAGGTTGAACAGATACAGTATGATTATACACAGGATACTGCTTTCACCGTAGTTGTTTCGCTCAATAGCGATATTAAAGTGGTGGAAGGCAGTCGCTTGTTCCTTGTGCCTGACGGATTGTTGGGCGGCATGGCTGTTGAGGTTGAGATTCCTGCCGGCCAGGGGCTTGCAGAAATACCTACGCGTAGTGAATTGCCGGCAAGCATCAAGCCTACGATGATTGACGAACTGCGTGGCACGCTCATGGCATCACTCGACAGTACCCTTACGGAAGTGAAAAAGATGATCGGGAATGTCAACAGCCAGCTGGAAGGCGACAAACTGAAGGATATATTGGCTAAGACCGATGAATTGTTGGCCTCACTCAACGTCTCGTCGAGAAAACTTGAAGGAGTTATGCAGAAGGATGTACCTGCTGTAATAGAGCAGGTTGATGCTCTGCTGAATGATTTGCGAGTGGTTTCTGCTAATGTGTCGCAGGCTGATATAGCTGCTGTCGTAACTCGGGCGGATTCTGCGTTGACAGAAGTGCGTGTGCTGTTGGAAACAGCCAACAGTGAGAATGGCACAATCGGCAAACTGTTGCACGATGATAATTTGTACAACAACGTCAACGCTACCGTGCAGACTGCCGACAGTCTGATGCAGGATATTCGTGAACAGCCGAACTCCCTCATCTGGGGAAAGAAGAAGAAGAAGTAATAGTTTGAAACTCTCTGGGATAGAAAATGATTATTTCCGGAAAAGACATAGCAGCTCGCTTACGCTCGGATATGCAGCAGCAGGTCGATGCGATGGCTGTAGAATACGGCCGCACACCCAGCCTTGTGGTAATACAGGTGGGCGATGATCCGGCATCGACGATATATGTCCGCAACAAGATGCGGGCGGCGGAGTTTTGTCATATCCGTTCAAAGCATCTGTTGCTTCCGGGTACTATTAGCGAACAGGATCTGTGTGCGCGGATTGCCGGACTTAATAAAGATGATGATGTGGACGGCATACTTGTGCAACTGCCGTTGCCGGCACATTGCAATCAGGACAATATTATCCGCGCTATTCGTGCGGAGAAAGATGTGGACGGATTTCATCCGGACAATGCGGCATGCCTGTGGCTGCACCAGCCGGTGCAAAGCAATCACCAGGCGTCTATATATAATCCTGTAGCTGATTACGGCTGCACCATTGCTTGTACGCCCAAAGGTATATTGTCTTTACTTGCCTCAACCGGTGTTGAACTGGATGGTAAGCGTGCGGTTGTGGTCGGCCGCTCCGACATAGTGGGCAAGCCGATGGCTAAGTTGCTGATGGACAGACAGTGTACCGTTACTATAGCGCACAGCCATACGCGTGACTTGCCTTCCGTTTGCCGGGAAGCGGATATCTTGATTGCTGCAGTGGGCAAGCCCGGACTGATTACCAAGGACTGCATCAAACCCGGTGCGATAGTGATTGATGTCGGTATTTCGCGTATACCCGATGGCAGCTTGTCTGGCGATGTGGATTTTGAGGCATGCAAGGATATCGCTTCGTTCATTTCACCTGTCCCGGGCGGAGTGGGACCGATGACGGTTGCAATGTTGATGCAGAACACCATTGATTGTTTCAAACGTAGAATGAGTAGATAAATGGCTGATTCGTATTATAACATAGAAATAACTCCGAAAGATCGTCTGTTGGTCGTCGATTGGAAGGAAATCTGGCGATACAGGGATATGTTTGTGCTGTTTGTGGATCGCAATTTCCGTACTGCATACAAGCAGACCATTCTCGGACCACTATGGTTCATCATTACGCCTGTGCTGTCCGTTATCGTTTATGTTACGGTTTTCGGGGGGATAGCCAATATTCCTACAGATGGTGTTCCGCCTATCTTGTTCTACTTGTTGGGCATTTCCGTCTGGGGATATTTTGCCAGTTGCCTGAGCGCGACATCCAACTCGTTTGTGAGCAATGCGGATATATTCGGCAAAGTGTATTTCCCGCGAATCATTATGCCTCTGGTTGCAGTGACCACTAACTTGTTGAGTTTTGCTATCCAGTTGGCTATCTTTCTGGCATTCTACATCTACTATGTTGCCACAGGCACTGAACTGGTCATTCACTGGCAGTTGGTGCTCTTCCCGCTATTGGTTTTTTTGCTGGCATTTATGGCGGTTGGGTTTGGTATGATTTTCTCATCGATGACCACCAAGTATAGGGATTTGCAGATCATGCTCGCTAAGATTATCTCGCTGTGGGTGTACATTACGCCGGTCATTTATCCGCTGAGCATGGTCACCAACGAGAAATTGCATCTGGCTATGTCGCTCAATCCTGTTACACCGGTAATGGAGGCTATCAAGTACTCGTTGTTGGGACAGGGGCAATTCTCATGGCTTTGGCTGTGTTATAGCGTTGCATTTACGCTTGTTTTGTTGATCTTTGGCCTTATGATGTTTAATAAGGTGCAAAAAAGTTTTATGGATACCGTATGACGCAGGACTATTGGACTACAGAAATATCGCCGACTACGTTTGCGAAAGGCTTGGGACTGCGTGAACTATGGCAGAAGAAGTACTTGATCTGGCTGTTTATCAAGCGTGATATAACGGTGCAGTTCAAGCAGACCATCTTTGGCATGGGCTGGTATTTCATTTCGCCGCTGTTCTCAATGTTCATGTATATAGTGGTGTTCGGACGAATAGCAGGTATCCCCACCGATGACATTCCCCAGCCGGTATTCTACTTGAGCGGCATTTGTCTGTGGGAATACTTTTCAGAATGTCTCACAGCTGTTTCGGGTACGTTCCAGACAAATGCAAGTTTGTTTGGAAAAGTGTATTTCCCGCGACTCGTTTCTCCGGTTTCGGTTGTAGCATCAAAGCTTTTCCGCTTCTCGCTGCAGTTGGGCACATTTGTTATCGTATATCTGTTGTTTGTGTTCAAGGGTGTGCATCTGCATCCTACATGGTACTTGTGCCTTTTCCCCTTGCTGATTGTAATGATTCAAGGCTTGGCTTTGGGACTGGGGCTGATTGTTTCTTCGTTGACAACCAAGTACCGTGACCTGACGAATTTCTTTGGCGTATTTGTTTCCTTGTGGATGTATGCAACACCTATCGTATATCCGCTCAGTTATGTAACCAATCCTACGCTTCATAAGATCATGCTTTTCAACCCGATGACTGCTATCATCGAGACATTCAAATTCGGTGCATATGGAGCCGGTGAGTTCAGTTGGCAGGCCTTGGGGTATAGCGCAACGTTTGTGCTTGTATTGCTGGTGATTGGTATAGCAATGTTCAATCGTAAGCAGAAATCGTTCATCGATACAATATAAGTGAAAGGAATAACGGAACGGTTTTTATGGTTAAATCAATTATCATATCAGCAGTCATACTGGGATTGGGCATCCTCGGAATGTGTATGCGAATTGTATTGAGAAAAAACGGCACTTTCCATTCGCAGGATGTCGGGCAGAGCAAGGCTATGCGTGAACGGGGGGTAGGTTGTACACGCTCCCAAGACAGGCAGGCCCGCCGGGAAAACCCGCTCAAGTTAAAAGTGAAAGATTTGTAAGAAATAATTAAATATAGTAGCAATGAATAAAGTACAATTGTCAATTAACATCGTTTTGGTTGCAGCCGTTGCAGCCTTGTTCGTAATCGTATTTGCTGTTAAGCCCGCCAGTCAACAACCTGCCGAGGCCGCTGAACCGGTGCTACAAGCGGGAGCACTGCCTGTGGCGTTCGTTAATCTCGATTCTATTCTTCAAGGTTACACCTTTGCTCTGGAAGCGCAGGACAAACTGATGAGTAAGCAGGAGAATGCGCGTCTGGAGTTGAACCAGAAAGCCCGTACCTTGCAAAACGAGATGGTGGATTTTCAGCGCAAATTGGAAAACAATGCTTTCCTTAGCCGTCAGCGTGCTGAGAGCGAACAGCAGAAAATCCTAAAGAAACAGCAGGATCTTGAGAACCGCGAGGCGCAACTCACCCAAGAGATTCTTCTTGAGAACCAGCAACTGCAAGCCCAACTGGCTGATACCATCCTCAGCTACCTGAAAGAACTGAACGCTGAGGGACGCTATCAGATGATCTTCTCCAACAATGCAAAAGACAACATCCTGCTTGCAACGGATGGGTATGATATCACTGCAGAGGTCGTTGATGCCTTGAATGCACGTTACACTCCGAAGGCAAAAAAATAAACGGCTGACTTATGAGAAATAAGTCAATACTGATAATGGCTTGTGTTCTCTTGTTTGCTATGCAGACGAGAGCACAGGCTGTTCCCGAGGCCTTGGAATATACCGAGATCTATGACTTTCTGGATGAACTGGCGACTGACGGAGTAATCGACATGACAGAAGCGGTGCGCCCGTTCACGCGTGCCCGGATAGCTGCGATGCTGCGTTCGGCACAAAGCAAGGATAGCGTGCTGTCACCAAGGCAGAAGGATGACCTGCAGTTCTATATGCAGGATTATGCCTTGGAATCGGATACTTTGCCTGTATACCATAGTTATGGGCATCGGCATGTAACCCAATGGATAACGCCGGTGTCCAACCTTTCATTGGCTGATCCGTCGTTGCATATACTTACGCCCAATAAACAATTCAAACTGCGTGTAAGACCTATTCTTGGCATGGACTTATATGTGTCAAAGAAAGGTGCTATTACCAAGCGCTGGTATGGCGCAGAAATTCAGATGGATATAGCCCACCACTTGAGTATATGGGGCTCATTGCGTGACAACTCGTGGAATGGTTCCTTGCTCAGTGGTTCGTATTTTCCGACTTCGAGTGACAAACTCTATGGAGCACGGCTGACTACACCGGGGTACTTGAACAACTTGCCGGGCGTTCAGTACAAAGAGGCAAACTACGGAGGCGACTTTTCTGATTCTCGCGGAGGTATTGCTCTCTATACATGGTGGGGACGTATCGCTGTGGAGCGTGAACGGTTGCAATGGGGGGATGCACAACTGAGTTCGACCATCCTGTCAGCACATAACCCCGCTGTGCCGATGCTTACACTGCAACTGACACCATGCAAGTGGTTCCAGTTCGATTATTTCCATGCCTGGCTTGTCAGCAATGTGATTGACTCAACCTATTCATACACCGAGCGTTACGAGGAAGGGGTTACAAAGATACATTACCGCCCGATGAACAAGTTCATGGCGGCAAATATGTTCACTTTCAAACCCATAAAATACATCCACTTCTCGTTTGGTAACTCTATTGTATATAGTGAGAGGAATGTACAGGCTGCGTACTTCATTCCGATAGCATTCTTCAAATCACTTGATCATCTGCTTACCAAGGGCCTGAGCGTCGAGAACCAGAACTCTCAAGTATTTGCTTCGATTACTGTCCGGCCGACAGATCATCTGAGGCTTTATGGTACGTTCTTTATCGACGAGTTCAAGATGGCTCGTGTCAGTCCGTCAAACAAGGAGAATAATCCTTGGTCATATGTTGTTGGCTTCCAATGGAGCGGCTGGCCGGTTAACGGCTTGAGCCTTAAAGGTGAGTTTATGCGCTCATATATTGCCACATATACGCACTCTATCAGTGTCCTCGATTATACGTCCAATACGTATAATATGGGACATTATATGGGCGATAATGCGCAATCTGTTTTTGTACAATTGTCTTACCGCCCGACACGCAGTTTGCGACTTACGTTGGATTATACTCAGGATACCAAGTACCGCAAGTACGATTATGTGCGGAAGAACATTGCCGGTACGCGTATAGAGAATCCGATCATTGCACAGAAGCCGTTCAGCGAAAAGATCTGGCGAAACGATGAACTGAAGTTCCGGGCTGTATATGAGGTGTTCAATAACTGTTATGCGCATGTTGACCTTATATACAATAACGCGCGCGCGTATAGTCCGGCATCTGCACGTATTGAGGGCGAGGACCGCGGGTGGAATGCTGATGGCACCAGTCGGGAACTTTCCGGCGAGGAACTGCAAAGATATTACCTCAACAAGTTCACGCCTGCGTATATGCAGGGTAAGAACTTTACAGCCGTTATGGGACTTAGTTTTGGCTTCTAATTGTTCGATGCCGAAAATAATCGAACATGGTTGATTACTAAATGATACATGTGATGTCTAATCTGATACAACGAACATTATCCGGAGCAGTATATGTGGCAGTCGTGGTTGCGGCTATACTGATGCATCCGATTGCTTTTGCTGCAATCTTTGCTGTCGTTAGCACGCTGGCGGTGCGTGAATTTCATTCTATAACAGGGGATGCACGCTACATCAAAGTGTTTGGCATGTTGCTCAATCTGCTGATGTTTGCCGGAGTAGGTATGTGGCAGTTCTGCAACAAGCTGATTGCTACCAATTATATTATTGAGACCAGTGTTGCCCAATTGACTGCTTTCGTTTATGCAGCAGTTCTGATTGTCGCGCTGGTATATGAATTGACGCAATACGCGTCAGCATCGCCGGCTGTTCACTGGGGACATTTGGTAGCTGGGCAAGTGATGATTGCTCTCCCGTTTGCCACCATGCTGGTTGTTTTACAATACAGCAAGTGGCTGCTTTTGGCACTGTTTGTCCTGCTGTGGGTGAATGATACGGGAGCGTACTGCGTCGGATCGCTGACGGCCAAACGCAAGAACGGTAACCATAAGATGTCGCCGCATGTGAGCCCGAAGAAGAGTTGGGAAGGGCTGTTCGGCGGAGCAGCGTTCGTACTGTTGGCTGCGTGGATACTCACTCGATACGGATGGTTTGATTGCATCGATGGTTGGCAATACGTTGTTCGGCCATATGCCAAATATCTGGTAGCCTTAGGATTCGGATTGCTGGCGACCTGTGCCGGTACTTTGGGCGATCTGATGGAGAGTTTGTTGAAGCGTTCGTATGGCATCAAGGACTCCGGCCGGTTCTTGCCCGGACACGGTGGCGTGCTTGACCGTTTCGACAGCTTGTTGCTGGCAACACCCGTAATAGCAATGTTTCTTACACTAATAAGAATGTTTATCTGATATGTTGGAATCTTCAATCATTGATGATCAAGAGCGCGAGTTACTTGATTACATTATCCGCACAATACCTGCGGAAGATTTGTATGGACTAACCGAGGATGACGTCCTATACGTTCTGGACGTTATGGACGACTATTTGATAATGAAAGGGTTGGCTACCGAGGATGAGGATAATGGTGACATAGAGTACAACGAAGGTTATGTGGATGAAACCGAGCAGTTGCAATATGTTCTTGAGCAAGCCAAACAGGACAATGTTCCTGTTACAAGCGTACAGGTGCAACTTATTCAGGATGCTGAGTACCAATATGGTATAGAGAACGGCTTCTACAGCGAGGAGGATGAAGCGTAGGTTCATAGGCATACTCAGCAGCCTGCCTATCGGTGTGCATCACTTTATCGCCGATTGGCTGTTGTTTCCGCTGATGTATTACATCGTGCGCTATCGCAGGCGTATAGTGGATAAGAACCTATTAATCGCGTTCCCCGATGCAAGTGAGGCAGAACGCAGAGCACTACGAAAACGTTTCTACCATCATTTTGCCGATGTTATCGTCGAATCGTTGTATGGCTATCGGATGACGGACGAGGAGTTTGACCGGCGTGTCAGTTTCCCGTATGCAGATCAGATGGCACGTATCATACATACCTACGGCGGTGCTATCACACTGCTTGCTCACTTGGGGACCTGGGAGTGGATGGCGGACCTCGGGCGACACATGGATGAGCAGGGTATTTATGAGTGCAATGTGTATCGAAAACTCAAAAATAAGTATTTCAATCAGTTGATGCTTGATATTCGAGCCCGCCGTCGTGGCGAATGTACGGAGAAGGAAGTGCTGTTGCGCCGTATGCTTCAACTCCGTAAGAGTGAACGATTACCGGTATACGGGATGCTTTCGGACCAGAAACCCTCACCACGCAGCACGCAGGTGACACTCGAGTTCTTCGGACATCAGACCCCCTTCCTTAATGGTAGTGAAGTGCTGGGGCAGAAGTTCGGATATCCGTGTTTCTACGGATATATTCGATCTACTGCACGGGGAATATACTCAATGCAGCTACTGCCGCTTAATGTGCCCGAAATGAGCAGGCCTCAATTTATGCAGCAGTATGATTTGCCGGAGGATATTGTACGTGTAATCACTGCTAACGATCTGTCAGTCACCCAGAAATACGTACGTCTGCTCGAACGTAATATCCGCGAACAACCCGAATTATGGTTATGGTCACATAACCGCTGGAAGTATAGCAATGATTTGTAGTGTAGTCATATTGAATTGGAACGGTGCAGATGTCATGCGTCAGTTTCTGCCTTCGGTGTTGAAGCATACTACGCTTGACGATACGGAGGTTGTGGTTGTGGATAACGGTTCAACTGACGATTCTGTGACCTACCTGCAAGCCGTTTTATCTACGGATGAGGCCAAGGCCGCTCATCTAAGGCTTATTGCTTATCCTGAGAACTATGGTTTTGCTTCCGGATATAATCGGGCTATTGCTGAGATGGATAGCGAAATCGTTGTGCTTTTGAATTCTGACGTACAGGTTTCCGCCGGATGGTTGAAGCCTGTACTGGACTATATGCATGCGCATCCTGATGTGGCAGCAGCACAGCCTAAGGTGTTGTCTTACAAGTCTTTACTTTCTCATCAGAAAGACGCGACACAGCCCGTTACATTTGAACATGCAGGTGCTGCCGGCGGACAAATAGACATGTTGGGCTATCCGTTCTGCCGCGGTCGATTGATGGGATATGTGGCTGAAGATAAAGGCCAGTATGACACGGTAGAAAAGGTGTTCTGGGTTAGTGGCGCTGCTTTTTTCATTCGTACAGACCTGTATAACAGGCTTGGCGGATTAGATGACACTTTTTTTGCGCATATGGAAGAAATTGACCTTTGCTGGCGGCTGAATAGCAGAGGATATAATCTGGTATGTGTTCCTCAAAGCGTTGTCTATCACCTTGGTGGTGGTGCGTTGGCATACGACAACCCACGTAAGACCTACCTTAATTTTAGGAATAATCTGCTGATGCTGTATAAGAATCTGCCGCAACCGCATTTGTTCATTGTTCTTGCATGTCGCTTGGTACTCGATTATGTCGCTGCATTACAAGCACTTATAGTTGCAAAACCGCAGAATTCTCTTGCTATTATCCGCGCGAGAATTGATTATTTGAAGATGAAACGTGCTCTGCATCAAAAAAGACAAGAGAATCTGCGTTTCGCCACTCGACTGTATCCTGATACAATCTCTCGAAGATTCATTATTTTCGATTACTACATCAGACGCAAAAAAGAATAGTGTCATACTCAACATCTAATTTGCGGTTCAGCTGATTTCATAAAATTTTTCCAAAAAACTTTTTTTGTATAGAGTAGGGGAGTAGCTCTCTTCCTGCTTGCATTGCTATGCATTTTACGTGCAAAAAGTTTGCAAAAGAATAGTATTCATTCGTGAAATTCACAAGTGCAATGCGCTGGCAATTCACAGGTCAAACACAAAAGACGGGGATGCACATTCACGGAAATAAAACGAACACAAGCGACAGAGCAGCCTGCAATTTTGTTCCACAGAAAGGACGCGAAATAACGTAACATATTGAATATATGTATTAAGTGCGATTACTTAAAGCTGTAGGTTAAATAAATTATACGATAGCTACCACGGCTTATGTAGGTTGATGTTTTTTGTTTTTTGAGATTTATAATCTATTGATATAGAGTTTGAAATCGGAATTACTTAATATTTGCTGTAGTGTTGTTAGGGTGCTTGTTTTCAATGTTCAGTGTGTTTTGGGATTATTTCGTGTTCTGTCGCCCTGTTTTTCGTGTGTGAAAATTGTTGTGTGAAAATTTTTCTATCTGAAAATTTGCAAATGTGAAAAAGTTTTCGTATCTTTGCATCCGATTTAGATGACGGATCAGGTCATGAGACAGTGGTCGGATGGTCAAAATTGAGTAACTTTTATGAGAATTGCGTAAAATGGATGAACGTGAACGATTAGCCAAAATAATCGAATCTGAACAAATGACTGCAAAACAGTTTGCAGAAGAAATTGGAGTGTCTGCGGGCACGATATCCAACATCTTGGGAGGACGAAACAAAGCAAGCACGGATATTATTGTACGGATTCTGAACCGTTTCCGGACAATCAACTCTGATTGGCTGTTGTTGGGCACAGGTAGCATGTACCGTCCTAATGGTGGTGTGGCTCAAACTGCGCTCTTTGGTGATATGCGTCCGTTGGATGCCGCTCCGGCACAGCAGGATGACCAGGCTAACTATGCTGTACCGCCGCAATCGGTAAACCTTTCATCTGGCAAGCAGGCTTTTCAGCCTGTTCCGGCAGCCAAACAGATAGCGAGGATCATTATCTATTATACTGACGGAACATATGAGGAGCGGTAAATAATCTTAACTCCCGGTTTTAGCGCATTAAAGCGTATATTGGTTTTGAATTGCGCCTCAATTATTAAACCATCTGGTTTGGTACATTGGGGCGTAATTTATTTGTTTTTTTAGTAATTGTTGACATGCTGAAGAGTTGAATTTTGGTAAATATTTCAGAAATTGTTTTATTTTTCAAAAAAAAAACACGTAAGATTTGCAAAATTGATATTTTTTTTGTACTTTTGTGGCACATAAAGAAATTGTGCATATATTGAAGTGCTTGGGCTCGCAAAGCGTGTAATGTCCGTCGCGCTTCCTGCATAAATGGAAAACACATTCCAATAAGCGAATAATCTAAAATCCCAATACAATGAATCTATCCGAATTAACCGACAAGATCTACGCTGAGGGCGTGGAGAAAGGTAAAGAACAAGCTTCTGCCATAGTAGCCGAAGCTGAACAGAAAGCAGCCGCCATCATTGCAGCGGCTGAAAAAGAGGCGGCACAGAAAATCGAGGCTGCCAAGGCCGCTGCCGCTGAGTTGGACAAGAACACACGTTCAGAGCTCAAGCTCTATGCTGAGCAGAGCGTGAACGCTATCAAGACCGAGGTGACCAACTTGCTGACCGACAAACTGGCTGCTGACAGCGTGAAAGCCGCTACGGCTGATGCCAAGTTCATGCAGAAACTGATTGCCGACCTGGCTGCCGAACTCGCCAAGGGCGGAGATGTAGTTATCGAGGCCAAGGATGCCGAGGCGCTGAAGAAATACTTCGCTGCCAATGCCAAGACCGTGCTCAGCAAGGGCGTGGAGATCAAGGAAGTGAAGGGTATCAAGACGGCCTTTGCCATCGCTCCGAAAGACGGCGGCTACAAGCTTGCTTTCGGTGACGAGGAGTTCATTGCTTACTTCAAGGAGTTCCTCCGTCCGCAACTCATCGAGCTCTTGTTTTAATTGACAAATTGACAAATGACAATTGATTGACCATAATTAATTCAATCGTAAATAAGGGCAATCGTCAATAAATCGTCAATCGTAAATCGTTCGATCGTCAATTAAATAATGAAATTATGAGTTACGAATATTTAATAGCAGGCTTCGAAGATATTGCACTCAACGAGCGTCCTCAGACCTCGGATGAGCAACTGCTTACGCTGCTCGACGAACATCTGTCGGCATCGGACAGGGAGCTGCTCGAACTCTTGCGCCGCAAGAACGACGATCCCGCAATCCTTGAGTTGCTCGAGGACGACGCCGTTCAGGACCGCAAGGCCGAACTGAGCCTCTCTGACGAGGACTTCCGCACCCAACTCCTGTACGAACAAGGACTTGAATCCAAAAACAAGTTCGTGCGCGAGTGGTTCGCCTACAACATGGATGTCAACAACGTGCTGGCTGCCGCAGTGGCAATCAAGCACGGCATTGACGTGCAGAAAGTGGTTGTGGGTGACAGCGAGGTGGCGCAGGAGCTGCGCAAAGGCGGCTCGCTCGGCAAGAACGCCCGTCTGGCTGCACTCGTGCCTGATCTCAAGGAGGTGGCGGAGATTGCCGAGATTGGCAACCTGCTTGACCGCGAGAAGCATATAGACGCGCTGCGTTGGCAGTGGCTCGAAGATCGCACCTTGTTCGAGGTGTTCACCGTCGAGTCCGTGCTCGCGTACTACCTGAAGGCAACCATCCTGCACCGGTGGGACAACCTGACCGTTGAACAGGGCGAACAAGTGTTCCGTGCCATGGTGGCAGATATGAAAAAAGGTGTTAAGCTTTAATCGTGCCCGCAGGGCTAAGAATAAAGATTAAAAACCTTTAATCGTGCCCGCAGGGCTAAGAAAAAGGACATTAAATTGAACTAATATATGACAAACGGAAAAGTAAAAGGTATCATCGCTAACCTCGTTACCGTAGGTGTGGATGGTCCTGTATCACAAAATGAGATCTGCTACATCCACATCGGTGATGTACGATTGATGGCAGAAGTTATCAAGGTGACCGGCGACAACGTGTTCGTTCAGGTGTTTGAATCGACGCGTGGACTTAAAGTCGGTAACCTCGTAGAGTTCACCGGTCACATGTTGGAGGTGACGCTTGGTCCCGGTTTGCTCAGCCGTAACTACGACGGTCTGCAGAACGACCTCGACAAGCTGACCGGCGTGTTCCTCAAGCGCGGCGAGAAGAGCTTCCCGCTGGACGAGGACAAGAAGTGGGCGTTCAAGCCTATCGCCAAGAAGGGCGACAAGGTGTCTGCTGCCGCATGGCTGGGTGAGGTGGACGAGAACCATCAGCCGCACAAGATTATGGTGCCCTTCGTGTTTGAAGGCGAGTATACTGTCAAGTCCATCGTGGCTGAAGGCGAGTACACAATCAACGATACCATCGCCGTGCTGGTGGATGCTGAGGGCAACGAGAAGAAAGTGACGATGATTCAAAAGTGGCCGGTGAAGAAAGCTATCACGGCTTACAAGTCCAAACCGCGTCCATTCAAACTGCTGGAGACCGGCGTACGTACCATCGATACGGCCAACCCGATCTGCGAGGGGGGTACAGGCTTCATCCCCGGACCGTTCGGTACGGGTAAGACCGTGCTCCAGCACGCTATCTCCAAGCAGGCCGAGGCCGACATCGTGATCATCGCTGCCTGCGGTGAGCGTGCCAACGAGGTGGTGGAGACCTTCACCGAGTTCCCCGAGCTCGACGACCCGCACACCGGCCGCAAGCTCATGGAGCGTACCATCATCATCGCCAACACGTCGAACATGCCTGTGGCATCACGTGAGGCTTCCGTTTATACGTCCATGACCATTGCCGAGTATTACCGCTCGATGGGTCTGCGCGTACTGTTGATGGCCGACTCGACTTCCCGTTGGGCCCAGGCACTCCGTGAGATGTCCAACCGTATGGAGGAGCTTCCCGGACAGGATGCCTTCCCGATGGACCTCTCCGCTATCATCGGTGCCTTCTACGCACGCGCGGGATACGTGTACCTTAATAATGGTGCTACCGGTTCAGTTACCTTCCTCGGTACGGTTTCGCCTGCCGGTGGTAACCTCAAGGAGCCTGTGACTGAAGGCACGAAGAAAGTTGCCCGTTGTTTCTACGCACTCGAGCAGGCACGTGCCGACCGCAAGCGTTATCCGGCTGTCAACCCGATTGACTCGTATTCTAAGTATATCGAGTATCCTGAGTTTGCTGAGTATATTACCAAGCGTATCAATGCCGAGTGGCTGCCCAAAGTCAACGACATGAAGACCTATCTCCTCCGCTCGAAGGAGATCCAGGAGCAGATCAACATCTTGGGTGATGACGGTGTACCTGTTGATTACCACGAGAACTTCTGGAAAGGTGAGGTCATCGACTTTGTTATCCTGCAGCAGGATGCATTCGACAAGATTGATGCCGTTTGCCCGCTCGAGCGTCAGGAGTACATGCTTGACCTGGTGATGGACATCTGCAAGCACGATTATGACTTCGATAACTTCCTGGATGTGAGCGAATACTTCAAGCGCGTTATCAACCTCTGCAAGCAGATGAACTATAGCGAGTTCCATTCGCCTGAGTTCGAGGATTACCGCAAAAAACTCACCGACCTTTTGGCTGAAAGACAGATAGCATGAGACGTCTTGCTCTGATAGTGGCTCTTCTGGTCATGACCTGCATGACGTTCGCCTCGTCAAACGGAGGCGTACGTCACTTGCAGCCTGTTCGTGTTCCGGTGATTTTGGCCGACTATTCGGATGTGGCGTTCAAAAGCACAGACTACAGCGACTATACCGCTTCGATGCAGAAATACTTTGCTGACCAGTCATTCGGGGTGTACAAGCCTTCGTTTGAGGTCGTCGGTACGGTTACGCTGCCTGGCAAGCGTAGTGATTACGGTGCCAACGATGCGGAGGGCTACGATATAGCGGCGGCGCAAATGGTGGCGGACGCTTGCAACCTAGCCGAGAACATGGCGGACTTCACGCTGTACGACCAGGATGGCGACGGACGTCTGGATGCTGTCGTGATTATCTATGCCGGTGAAGGCGAACGGATGGACAACAACCTGCCGGACGCTGTCTGGGATTTCACCGATGATCTCGAAACAACATACGAACTCGACTACCTTGTGCAGCTGGACGGCAAGACTGTTGCTGCATGTTGCGCCGTTCCGGAATTGCAGAGCAAGACCAAACGTGACGGTATAGGTACGCTCGTTCATGAGTTTGCGCACATACTGGGTCTGCCTAATTTCTGCACCACCGACGGCGGTAAGCAGAAGACTCTGGGCGACTGGGATGTCATGGATCACGGATGCTACAACAACGAGTCCCGCACCCCGGCTGCTATGAGTGCTTACGAGCGCTTTTATCTCGGATGGGTGGAGCCCATCCTGCTTGACGAAGCGATGAACGTGCGTCTGGGAGACCTCAATACTACCGGTGACTGTGCTATCATCACCGCCAGCGGACAGACCAACCTCAACGGACTCAGTCCGGACCCGCGTGAGTTCTATATCCTCGAGAACCGTCAGCAGACAGGCTGGGACGAGTATATTCCCGGTCATGGACTGATGCTCACGAAGATTGACTTTGTCAAGAACAAGTGGGAAAGTGACGAGGTGAACAACGTGGAGCGTCACCCGTGCGTGGACCTCATAGAGGCGGACGGAAGCAAACCATCCTACAAAGCCGACAGCCCTGGTAACGGTTATTTCGGCAAGCAGGGTGACTTGTTCCCTGCCGGTGCAACCGAATATACGATGTTCAGCAACAAGATGTACTTCTCTGGCGTAAAGGAGCAGGGTGGTGTAATCACCTTTGACTTCCTCGGCGGTGTGGAGAAATGCACGGTCAACTTCTCCGTCAGCAATGGCACATGTGCCACCAAATCCCTCACTGAGAGCAAGAAAGGTGCAGGTGTCGTTCTCCCGCAGGTTACGGCTAACAGCGGTTACACATTCATGGGATGGGCTACACGCAAGAATAGCACCGTACCTGACGCAGGCCAACCCGGTGGTACGTTCTATCCGATGAGCGACTGCTCTGTTTTCGCGGTGATGCAGGACAACACACGCTACTGGATGTACTATGATATCAAAGGTGTGACAATCGCTGACTACATTGACTTCAACGGCGCATATGTCAAGACCAATGACATTCATGACATCGGTATAGTCTTTGCCCGTAAGGAGGGATATGCTGCTCCTACTGCTGATAATTGCCTCGTGAAAGTGGAATGTGGAGGCAGACTGCTGCAGAACGTTGTACGTTTCGACGAAGACAACATTATCGTTTCTCTTCCTGCTGCGGATATTACCGGGGATATATATGTTACCGTCGTCAATGTACGCGAGCAGAGCGAAGAGGGCTGCGAGGCATACAGTTGTACGTTCACAAGTGCGGTTCGTGCCGGTACGGCACAGGACTTCGGGGCTTATAGCTGGAATGTTACTATTGCTGACGACAACACCTGCAATTACGACAAGACGAAAGGTGCTGTGTTCGGTTCAGGAACCTATCCGGCTGGCAGAGTTAGTCTCTATACGGAGGAGACGATGGGCTGTGCGCCCGCAGTCATCCGTGTCAGGGCGGCAGCCAATGGCGATGGCATACTCAGTGTCTTTGTGGCGGGCAATCAGGTCGGCAGTACGGAAAGTCTTGACGCAACGCTTGGCGAATATACCTTTGTCGCCGAGAACCCGACTTCTGGAGCATTGGAAATCCGTTTGGAGAATACCCAGAAAGCCATGTATCTCAAGTCCATTGATATCAGTTTCGTGAAATGGGAACCGGAATCGGACGACGATCTGGATACGGCTTTCGGGCAGCTGACGGACGATGTGAGAAACAAGCAGAGTGCTACCAAGTTCATTCGTAACGGACAATTGTATATCATGTGCAATGGCCGGATTGTAACGGTTCTTGGTAACTCAATACAATAAGCATATAAAAACACAATAATATTATGGCAAAAGCATTTCAAAAAATCTACACACAGATTACTGCGATTACCAAAGCAACGTGCTCGCTGAAGGCACAAGGTGTTGGCAATGACGAGCTTGCCACTGTCAACGGCAAGTTGGCGCAGGTCGTTAAGATTATGGGCGACGATGTTACACTGCAGGTGTTCGAGGGTACGGAAGGTATTCCTACCAACGCCGAAGTGGTGTTCCTCGGCAAGGCTCCCTCGCTCAAGGTGAGTGACCAGCTCGCCGGACGTTTCTTCAATGCCTACGGTGACCCTATTGACGGCGGACCGGAGATTGAAGGAAAGGAAATCGAGATCGGCGGTCCTTCGGTGAACCCCGTACGTCGTAAACAGCCGTCGGAGCTTATCGCTACCGGTATAGCTGGTATTGACTTGAACAACACGCTCGTTTCCGGTCAGAAGATTCCTTTCTTCGCTGACCCCGACCAGCCCTACAACCAGGTGATGGCCAACGTGGCACTGCGTGCGCAGGCTGACAAGATCATCCTCGGCGGTATGGGTCTGACCAACGACGACTATCTCTACTTCAAGAACGTGTTCAACAATGCCGGCGTGCTCGATCGTATCGTCAGCTTCGTCAACACGACGGAGAACCCGCCGGTTGAGCGACTCCTTATCCCTGATATGGCGCTGACCGCTGCCGAGTATTTCGCAGTGGAGAAACACCAGAAGGTGCTTGTCCTGCTGACCGATATGACACTCTACGCGGACGCACTCGCCATCGTGTCGAACCGTATGGACCAGATTCCTTCCAAGGACTCTATGCCGGGTTCGCTCTATTCCGACTTGGCGAAGATCTACGAGAAAGCCGTTCAGTTCCCCGAGCAGGCAGGTGGCGGTTCCATAACGATTATTGCCGTGACCACACTGTCCGGCGGTGACATCACCCACGCTATTCCTGATAACACGGGTTACATCACCGAGGGTCAGCTCTATCTGCGCCGTGACTCGGATATTGG
>Ga0310690_10002951_pt1 | contig 26555 bp, 19 predicted proteins | sample AusTroGonzalo_MG_2_FD_207661 | JGI IMG/M metagenome (GOLD analysis project Ga0310690, IMG submission 207661) | Bovine rumen microbial communities from tropical cattle in Woodstock, Queensland, Australia - Gonzalo_04 (v2) (version 2) | ecosystem: Host-associated > Mammals > Digestive system >...
TGGGAGTTGTGTTTGCGGCTTAAGTATTGCAAATCGTTGTCGAAGAAGCTCTGAATGCCGATGCTGAGGCGATTAATACCGAGCTTACGCAAGGCTTGTAGATAGTTTAAGGAAAGCGTATCGGGATTGGCCTCAAGGGTGATTTCGGGGTCGGAAGCAATATTGAAGGTGTCTTTAATAAGGTGCAACAACTCGCGGATTTCATCAACAGTTAGTAGGGAAGGGGTTCCACCGCCGAAATAGATGGTGTGGATGGTGTTTTCAAGCGTGAGGGATTGCGGGTCAAGCCCGCAATGAGGCTCGCGCTTGAGATAGTCTTTTCTTTGCACGATTTCCTGTTTCAGCGCTTCCAAAAGCCTGTCTTTCAGTTTCAGCGAGGGAAGCGAATAGAACCCGCAGTAGCCGCATTTCGACTTGCAGAAGGGAATATGGATGTAAATGCCTGCCATGCCGCATTAATATAGGATTCCCCTTTCGGGAAATGGTATGGCCATTCCTGAAAGGGGAACCTTGACATTAGAGTTTAGTCCTTTTTGCAGCTTTTGCAGCAACCGCCAAGGCACTTGTAGGCCAGACCAGCGAGACCGGCGCCAACGAGCGGGGCCACGATGAAGAGCCACACCTGACCCATGGCGCACCAACCGTCGTGGTTGGAGAACAAGGCCACTCCAAGCGAACGGGCGGGGTTGACGGAGGTGTTGGTCAACGGGATGCTGATGAGGTGGATGAGCACAAGGGTGAGACCAATGGCCAGACCGCCGAACTTGCCGTTGGCGTGGCTGCTGTCGGTGACACCGAGGATGACCATCAGGAAAACGAAGGTCAGCAGGGCCTCAACGAGGAAGGCACCACCCATCGTGATGTTCGCGTAATCCGTAACCATTTTTCCAGTTGCAGGATCGAGGCTTTCGGTGGCCTTTTGGAAGGCTTCACCGAAGCCATTGGCAGCGAAAACGCCTGTGGCACCGCCACCGATGGCGTTCCAGATGCAGAGCAGCAAGGCACCGGCGATGATACCGCCGATGAATTGGGCAGCCCAGTAGCAGAGCATTTCCTTGAGGCTCATGCGGCCATTGACGAAAACGCCAAAGCTGACGGCGGGGTTGAGGTGAGCACCCGAGATGTGGCCGATGCCGTAGGCCATGGCGACCACGGTAAGACCAAAGGCGATGGCTACGCCAAGGAAATCGACGTTTCCGAAGAGGGCTGTACCACAGCCACCAAAGACTAGAACGAATGTGCCGAACAATTCGGCGAAGAATTTGTTACATGCTTTCATAACGCTTTAATTTTTAATTAGTTATTGGTTGTTAAGTTTTCGTTTTCAAATGATGATGCGAGGGAAACAATCCTTTGCAACCCTGCAAATGTACAAAATTATCATTGTCAAGCTGAATTTTGGAAAAAAACTTCAGGCAAGCAGAAATCTTTCAACGGAGGCATTGAACATGTCGGGATGGCGGTTGGCAATGAAATGGTCGCCTTCGATGATGGAGAGCTGTGCGTTGGGCAAACTTTTGTAAATGAGCTTTGTATGGGATTCCTTGATCATGTCTTTTGTCCCAGCGATGACCAAGACGGGCATAGTCAGTTTGGCCAACTCTGAAGGAGTAATTTGTGGCTCGTTGACCATAAGTCCGAGAAGTTCGGTATTATGTATGGCTTTTTCTGACTTTTTGGAAAATAGTTTCGCGATGTGGTAACCGATTACGATGGGCCATTGATACAAAGGCTTTACGCCACTAGGGAAAAGGTTGGCACCGTTGAGGATGAGTTTTTCGACTTTTTCGGGATATTTCAAGGCAAAGGTGAGAGCGATGTTGCCACCATCGGAGAAACCTAAAATGTTGGCTTTGTCGATGTCTTTTTCGTTCATAAAGTCCTGCAAATCCTCGGCAAACTGTTTAATGGTGAAAGGCTTGTCTCCTCTTGGCGACTTGCCGTGACCGCGCGTATCAATGGCGATGACACGAAGGAATTTTGAGAAATGGTCGATTTGATGGACGAAATAGCTGTTGTCCTCGCCATTGCCGTGAAGGAGAATCAATGGCTGGCCAGAGCCTTTTTCGATATAGTTGAGTTGGATGTCAGACATTGGTGATTTCAGATTTCAAATTTCAAGATTTAATCATATAAAAAACTCGTTCTTCGTCTGAAAATTTCTCAATTGCATAGCGTAGCATCGTGCGCGGCATGGTTGTGTATCGCGTTGAAAGCCAATCTTTCAAGCGTTGCTCATTGCGTTTGCCTGCTTCGCGGAGGAGCCAGCCGACGGCCTTCTGTAATAAATCGTGCAAGGGTTGGGGTTTTTCAAGGAAAATGTCTGCAATGGCGTAGGTGTCGTCCAATTGGTTGTGGCGGATGAATTGCATGGTGCTCACCATCCCGATGCGTTGTTCCCAAATCGTCTTGCCGTCGCGGGCGAGTTCATAGAGCAAGGTTCTGTTCTTGTCCAAGAGCCAGGTGCCGAGCAATTCGTAGCAGGAGAGGTCGACCAAATCCCAATTATTAATGTATGGTGTATGAGCGAGATAAAAATCAACGCATTGTTGCTGTAAGGCTATGTCTTTCTTGGCGTGTTTGAAGATTTGCACCAAGGCCAACAAGGTAGCCATGCGCATTTCGTGGTATTCGGAGGTGAGGCAGGTCTCCAAATCCTCGAACGAAGTGTCTTGCCAGCATTGTTTTACGACTTCTCGTATCACTGGCACCTTGATACCCAAGAACTTATCGCCCTCGCCATATTGCCCTTTGCCCGTCTTGAAAAAGCGCGAGAGGCCTTCGACTTGAGTGGGGTCTTGATGGGCGAGAATACTATCATATAAGGTATTCATACGTTTCTCTCTTTTTTGATACCTAATACACACCATCGAATAAATGGTATCCTCTTGATGATCTCATTCAATAAGAACGGAATCGTCATCACTGCCACGAAAAGGTTAACGTACTGCAACCAGGGGAGTATGTTGGTATGAACTTTCATCATGTAACCCAATGCGGCAACCACAAGATAATGAAGGATATAGACTCCGAAGCTATTGCGTGTCATATAGTTTGCAAAGGCACTTGTTCGGTCGAAACGTGCCTTGAACCAGGCCATCATTGCGAGGCACATCAGCCATCCATAGAGGCAGTTGAGCGGACTACCTAAATACTGCGGCGAAGTGTTGTCTTGTCCGAAAGTGGTGATGATAAGTACCGTACCTGCAACAGCAGCGCAAGCCAGCAGCGGAATCCAGGCTTTCTCTAATTTTTCTTGCACTTCATCGTGCGAGAACACGAAATAACCTAACAGGAAGGGAACCAGATAGAAGAAGGGCTTGTATAAGTTATAGAGGCCGTCAAGTGATTCCGGGCGGGGATGTTTGACCAGCGTCTGCTCACCGGCCCAGAATAGTACGCCCAGTAGGATAATCCAAACTAAGTTGGCCTTTCCGCACCAGTTCCAGAGTTTGTCGTTTTTGTCCATTGCACGTATTAAAAGCAGCGCTAGACCCAGCAGCCACAGCACTTGGATGAACCACAACGGCCCCGTGCCGCTGACGGCCATCATGGCATATTTGGCCAATAAAGGCATGCCATCGAACACACCTGTTCTTGCGGCCACAGCGGTATTGAAATAACCGACCATCCAATGGAACACGAAAAGTCCTATCGTTCCTGGTACAAATAACTTACGGGTACGCGCCTTGAACCATTCTTTGGCCGACTGCTTCTGTAACGCATATCGGGCGCTAATACCTGCCAAGATGAACAGCAGAGGCATGAAAAAAGGATAGAGGATGTACATCACAATATCCTGATACTGTGGGTGTTCTGGATATTCGCCAAAGCCGCCGATGCCACCAAAAACTCCTTTGTTGTTGTAGAAATAGATGACATGGTAAAACAACACCAAAAGCACTGTCACCCAGCGCAAATTGTCCATCCAATGTTTTCTCATTTGGTAAGGCCTCCCATCGCCTGATTGATGATGTCTTGAAACACTTCTGTCTTGAGCAGCGCTATGCCTTTCTGGTCGCCGAGCACCATTAAGCTGTCGCCGGCCTTGATTTCATAGAGTTCACGAGCTTCTTTGGGGATGACGATTTGTCCCCGTTCGCCCACTTTCACTACACCGAAAATGTATTTTCCATCGTGTGCTTCCATAATGATTAGTTTTTTGTGATTAGTATGATTTTTCATATTTCGCTGCAAAAGTATGATTAATTTTCTTGTCTTGTATCTTTTTGTACCAAAAAAATCACTTTTTTGTTTGATTTTTCTAATTTTGCGCTCAAAATCAATCTTATTCACAATGAAAAAGTTATCCATTTTTATCCTTTTAGTCATGGGCGCGATGTTCGCCGTGGCCCAGAATGGCCGTATTGACCTGCGCAGCACTTCGAGTGCAGAAATCACACATGGCGATTTTACTTCGTTTCGTGCCACGTTCAGTTATGGTTCTATCGAGAGCATTGAAATTGCCACCGAAAGAGGCACCTTCTCCGAAATCGCCATCGAAGGCACATACGCCTCAGGTGAAATTGGCTCACCAGAACTGCCCGCCTCGCACCAACTGTTGGCAGTGCCTTTCGGTGCTACGCCCCATGTCAATGTAATCAACTATACGACAACGGATTATAACCTGTCCGACTACGGTATCAACACCCTCATTCCTCATCAGCCTTCTGTTCGTAAAGACCAGAATTTGGAAGACGTTGAGTTTGTTTACAATGCCTCAGCTTATCAAACCCGCAGCCTTGCCACGGCTCCTGAAGCCACGATTGAGGTGCAAGGCACCATGCGTGGCATCCGCGTCGGTTCGTTGGTTATTAACCCCGTGAGCTACAATCCAATTTCTAATACCTTGCGTGTGTTCAACAACATTGAGGTGGAAGTCAGCTTTGACGGTGCCGACTATGCCGAGACCGTGCGCATGTTGCTGAGCACCTACAGCCCCTATTTCGACATCGTTTATAAGCAGATGTTCAACTACCGCCAAATCCTCGATGTCTATACCGACCATCCTGACCTGATGGCCTATCCCGTTCACATGATCGTGATTGCACCTGAAAACTATCTCACCGCATTGCAGCCTTGGCTCAACTGGAAGACCCAGAAGGGCTTCTATTTGAACGTAGTAACCACGGCACAGGCAGGCGGCAACTACAACGCCATCCAAAGCTATGTGCAGAACCTCTACAACACGGGCGTCAACCAAGGTGCCACACCGACCTTCCTCGTGCTGGTAGGCGACACGGGACAAATCCCAGGAAAAACCAGTGGTAATGCCACCGGCAAGGTGACCGACCTTTATTACGGCTCAGTCGATAATGACTATTTCCCCGATATGTTCTACAGCCGCATGTCGGCAGAAAGTGCCGACCAGGTCACGGCCATCGTCAACAAGATCCTGCAATACGAACAATACACCATGCCCGACCCGAGCTATCTGGACAACGTGACCCTCATCGCCGGTTGGGACAGCTATTGGACCAATTACGTCGGCAAGCCCACCATTCAATATGCGATGCAGTATTATTACAACACAGCACACGGTTTCGCCAATGTCTATAACTGGTTAGGCCAACCCTATTCGGGCTGCTATGCCTCATTAAGTTCAGGCACTGGCTTTGTCAACTACACGGCCCACGGCAGCGAGACCTCTTGGGTCGACCCTCAGCTGACCAAATCTCAGGTGAATGCGCTCACCAACACCAACAAATACTTCCTTGCCATGGGCAACTGCTGCTTGTCGGGCAACTATGGCTACAGCCAAGCCTGCTTCGGTGAGGCCATGATTCGTGGCGAGAACAAAGCCGCCTATTCCTATATCGGCTCATGTCCTAACACTTATTGGTATGAAGACTATTATTTTGGCGTGGGCGCCACCAACACTTTCGGTCAAATGCCTAATATCAATAACACGGCTACGGGTGTTTATGACGGCATTTGGATGGACGACACCTACCATACCGTTTCTTCCATCGTTTTCCTCGGTAACCTTGCTGTCTGCTATGCCAGCACAGGAGGCTATCAGACCAGTGCCAGCCCACTTTATTATTGGCAAGCCTACCACGTGCTCGGCGACGGCTCCATCATGCCTTTCCGTGTGAATCCTTCACCTAACAACGTCAGTCATGCTAGTACCTTCCCTGCTGGAGCTACCTCGTTCCAAGTGAGTGCCCAACCTGATTCGTATGTGGCCATTTCGCAAAACAACGTGTTGAAGGGCGTGGCTTTGGTGCCTGCTTCGGGTACGGTCAGTGTGCCAGTCGAAGCAGGTATCACTTCGGGTCAGGTGAGGATTGTGGTAACCAAGCCGCAACGTCAGCCCTATATCCAAGATATCAATGTGGGCGGCGCCCCGCAAACCTTTACTATTAGTGTATCGGCCAACCCGACTAATGGTGGCACCGCCACAGGTGGTGGCACCTTCAACCAAGGTGCCAGTTGCACTGTCTTGGCTACGGCTAATGCGGGCTTCACCTTCACCAACTGGACAGAAAATGGTAGCGTGGTTTCTACTCAACCCAACTACACTTTCACCGTCAACAGCAACCGTACATTGGTGGCCAACTTCCAGGCTCAACCGCAGAACTACAACATCAGCGTGTCGGCCAATCCTACCAATGGTGGCACGGTTACAGGCGGCGGCTCCTATCAGCAAGGACAATCTTGCACTGTCACGGCTACACCTGCCAACGGCTACACCTTCTTGAGATGGACGGAAAACGGCAACCAGGTCTCGACCAATGCCAGCTATACTTTCACCGTCACGGGCAATCGCACCCTTGTGGCCCAGTTCCAGCAACAGAACTACACCATCAGCGTTTCAGCCAACCCAACCAATGGTGGCACGGTGAGCGGTGGCGGAGCTTTCCATTATGGCGACAACTGCACGGTGAGTGCAACGCCCGCCAATGGATACACCTTCTTGAGATGGACTGAAAACGGCAACCAAGTTTCGACCAATGCTAGCTACAGCTTCACCGTCACGGGTAACCGCACGCTCGTGGCCCTGTTCCAAGCCCAAAGCTACACCATCACGGCCACAACTGACCCGACTATGGGTGGTACAGTGAGTGGCGGAGGCACGTTCAACTATGGCCAAAGCTGCACCTTGACGGCCACGCCAGCCGCGAACTACGATTTCGTCAATTGGACCAAAAACGGACAGCAGGTTTCGACCAATGCCACTTACACCTTCACCGTGACAGAGTCAGCGGCCTACGTGGCGCATTTCCAATTGCAGAGCTTCGTCATCACCACGGCGGCCAGCCCGACCAATGGAGGTACATTGACAGGTGGCGGCACCTATAATTACGGCCAAAACTGCACGGTTGTGGCTACAGCCAACACGGGTTATGACTTTGTCAACTGGACCGAGAATGGAACCCAAGTTTCCACTAGCGCTAGTTATAGCTTTACCGTTAATGCCAGCCGTGATTTGGTAGCCAACTTCGAAGCACAAACCGTCGACATCAAGGTCAACGTCGATCCGGCTGATACTGGTGAGGTCACAGGCGAAGGCACTTATAGCTATGGTGATGAAGTAACCTTGACCGTGATGCCATACGGAGACTATGATTATGTGGCCTGGTCGGATGAGAACGACATTATCCTTTGCCAAGAACTGACTTATGTCTTTACAGCTACAGAAAGCCTTGTGCTGACTGTCCACATCGGAACCGTAGGCGTTGGCGAGCAAAGTGGTAACACGGTACTTTATCCCAATCCTGTTAGCGACAAACTGATCATTGAGTCTCAAGACGTGATTGACTTCGTTGAGATATACAACCTCATGGGTGCCTTGGTGTACAGCCAAAATGACTATGGCGACAAGTTGGAAATCAACACCGCTGACTTGCCTTCAGGTATTTATTTCGTTCGCCTGACCACAGGAGATGGAACGCAAGTGCGAAGGTTCGTGAAGGAATAAACCAAATGCAAAAAGGTCGCTTACGGGCGGCCTTTTTTGTTGTTATATCGCCAGATTTGCCAGCTGTTGAACAAGTTTTGGAAGATGGCGTAGAAAGCCATGCTCACTGAGGCTAACGGATGCAGGTAATGGTTGGCCATCCAAATGCCCATAGCCGTGTTCTTCTGTCCGAGCAACTGTCCACCCGCAATCACGTCGCCGTATTTGCGACCAATCCATTTGCCGAGGGCGAATTGCAAGGCACAAAACAGCAGTGAGGCCACGGCGAGCCAAATGATGACGCTCCAGTTGCCCTTGCCATGCAGGAAAATGAAATCGATGGTCTGTCCGATGGTGAACAACAGCGCCACTGACCACAGATAAAACGACAAACCTTTGTAACGGCTTAAAAAACCATTCACTTTCGGGAGCCATAGTTGTAAGGCCAAAGCCACAAAAAATGGCAATCCAATCACTACTCCGACGCGTTTTAGGATGGACAGGAATGAAGCCATGAAGGTCATTTCTGGTTTCACGCCGATGAGGGTGAAATACGCTGGCGCAACAATGGAAATCACGAGGTTGCCGATGATGGAGAACGAAGTCACCGTCTGGCGGTCGGCACCTAGCATGCAACTCACTACTGCCACCGATGCAGCCACAGGACAAAGCGAGGCCATCATCACGCCTTCGGCTAGTACTGGAGCAGCTCCAAAAGCTTTCATCAATCCATACACGCCAATGCTTACCACGACTTGGAACAGCAGAATCCAGACGAACATCGGGCTGAACTTCAGCTTGCGGACATCCACTGCCGTAAATGTAAGCAGTAGGATGGAGAAGATAAGATAAGGCACAGCCACGCTGAAAGAGGCGCAATGCTCATGCAGCAACAAGCCCAGTACGATGGCAATGGGGAGGATATAGCTTCTGATTTTTTGCATACAATTCCGAATTGGGGCTGCAAAGATGAGAAAATTATGCTTAACTTTGCCGCCTAAACATTTACAAATATGAAGAAAAGCATTTTAATCATTGCTGTTTTGGCCATGCTCTTTTGCAGCTGTGGCGACAACACCAAGCAAGACATTGACAAACCTAACACAAACGAAACGACCATGAACACTACCATGCAAGACCTGCTGACGCGCCGTAGCGTGCGTAGCTACACCGACCAAATTCCTCCCCGCGAGGTCATCGAAGAAATCTGTGAGGCTGGCACCTACGCCCCCACGGGCATGAACCGTCAAGCCCCCATCATCGTTGCTGTCACTAACCGTGAGGTGCGCGACAGACTGAGCAAGCTCAACGCCGCCGTCTTCGGTTCTGACAACGATATGGACCCGTTTTATGGCGCTCCCGTCGTATTGGTCGTCCTGGCCGATACTACCGCAGCTTTTACATGGAAAGAAGACGGCTCACTCGTCATGGGTAACTTGCTGAATGCTGCCCATGCCAAGGGCCTCGGCTCCTGCTGGATTCACCGCGCCAAGGAAGTCTTCGAGACCGAAGAAGGCAAGGCTATCCTGCGTGAGCTCGGTATTGATGACACCAAGTATGTCGGCATAGGCAACTGCATCCTCGGTTACGTAAACGGCGACTATCCCGAAGCCAAGCCGCGCAAAGAAAACTATGTTTATTGGATTGAATAAGTTTTTCCTATTTTTGCAAGCGCAATCATGATAGGCCAGTTTCTCATCAACGGGATTATTACAGGCATACTCTATTCCCTGTTGGCGATAGGATTTGCATTGGTGTATAATACCGCTAAGCTTTTCCATATTGCAGCAGCGGCTATTTATGTGTTTGCGGCTTATATGTTTTATTTGTTTGCAGTCACTTTTGGGTTGCCGTTGATAGTTGCGGCGTTGATTGCCGTCGTGCTGACGATGGGGTTGAGCTGGCTTACAGATGGTCTGGTATATCGTCCACTTCAGAAGCGTAAGGCTTCAAACAACGTTGCCATGATTGCGTCTATTGGCATGATGACAGTCATTGTCAATCTATTGGCTATGTTTTTTGGCACCGAGACCAAAGTGATTGGTCGTACGCTGCAAAATAACTATGTTTTTGGGAATATTATTATCACGGCATCTCAAATGTGGCAGTTTGTGGCTGGAACGGTAATGTTGCTATTGTTCCTGCTTTTTATCGGCTTGACGACTTGGGGCATTCGATTTAGGGCTTTGAGTGCCGATAGCATGTTGTATGAGACTTTGGGATATGATAAGACTAAGACTAGGAATGTAGTGTTTCTGATGAGTGGAGCTTTCATCGCTATTGCAAGTTGCTTGACAGTATATGATGTCGGCCTCGACCCGTACATGGGCATGAACGTATTGATTAATGCCTTGGTGGCCATGATTATAGGTGGTGTGGGGCGTTTCGGAGTCTGCATTTTGGGAGGTCTCGTTTTGGGCATTATGCAATCCCTGACGGTGTGGCAGTTTTCCTCCAATTGGCAGAATGCTGTGACTTTCCTGCTCTTGTTAATTTTGCTCTTTTTGCGCCCTCAAGGCATTGCTGGATATAAACAAAGAACCATCTGATGGAATACGTGCTGCACATAGGAATCATGCTATCCATTTACGTTATTTTGGTACTTAGCACCAACCTGACGGTGGGCATGGCCAACCTTTTGACGATGTGTCAAGCGGCTTTTTATGGCGTTGGAGCCTATATCGGCACGTTTTTCTTGATGCAGTATAACCTCCCCTTTGTGGTAGTGGCATTGGCGGTGATGTTGGCAACGGGCTTGACAAGCCTGTTGGTTTCTTTCGCATCGGTGAATTTGAAAGGAGACTATTTCATTTTGGGGACTTTGGGTTTCCAGATGATTGTTTACACCATCTTGTACAACTGGATTGACGTGACGAGAGGGCCTTACGGCATTTCGGGCATCCCAAGTATCCAAATATTGGGTATTGGGAGTCTCGAGGAAATCTATTCCTATTTCTTCTTGGCATTGATGCTGGCGGTACTTGTAGCATTGATATTCAGCCAGCTACAGCGTTCGCCATACGGGCGCATATTGAAAGCCATCCGGCAGGACGAGCTTTCGGCGCAGTCGCTGGGGCGTAATACCACTAGACTGAAGACTTGGGCTTTCTTTATTTCAGCTGCCTTTGCTGGTTTGGCAGGTTTGCTTTACGCTTCCTATGTGAGTTATATTGACCCGACGAGTTTTACGCTTAACGAGAGCATTTTTATCATTACTGCCTTGTTCATTGGCGGTATCGGAAGTCGTGTGTGGGGACCCATTGTGGGTGCCGCTGTGGTGGTCATCTTGCCTGAGTTGCTGCGTTTTGTCGGCTTGCCCGATGCAGTGGCGGCCAGCTTACGTCAGGTGATTTACGGGGTAGTATTGATTGTGTTGATGTTTTTGCGTCCACAGGGATTGCTTGGTAATGCAAAACTGAAATAATATGTTGTTGGAAATGAATGATATAAGAATGAGTTGTTTCGATTTGCACACCGAGGTGTTCAACTTGTTGGATGGAGTGAATATGTCCGTGGAGGAAGGCAAGGTTACGGCTCTCATTGGTGGAAACGGTGCTGGAAAAACTACGCTTTTTAATATCATTTCTGGTTTTGAGAAAGATTTCAAGGGGCGTGTGAGTTTTATGGGGCAAGACATCACCCACAAGTCTGCCTATCGCATTTCTTTGATGGGTTTGGGACGCCTTTTCCAAGGGCGACAGCTGATGGACGACCTGACGCTGATGGAGAACATGAAGATTGCTTCAGAAGACACTGTTGGCGAGCATCCTTTCGACATTTTTAGACCATGGAAAGTGGCTAAAAACGAAGCCGTTAAGGAACAAAAAGCCATCGATGTTTTGATTAAAGTATTTGGTGAGAATAACAAATACTTGGGAATGCTTGACCGCAAGGCTTCAGAGTTTTCTTATGGCGAGCAGCGTCTGATGGCCATGGCACGTCTGTTGATGGCCAAAGACCAGTTGCTGTTGCTTGACGAGCCTACAAGTGGTGTAAATCCGAGTTATATTAATGTATTTCAGCGTATTATTCGCGATATGGTGGAGAAGGAAGGATTATCTGTGCTTTTAATCGAACATAACATGTCGTTTGTGAGGCAAGTGGCCGACTGGTGCTTCTATCTCTCTGACGGCAAAATTGTCAAGTCAGGACCTGCTGACATGGTTCTTGACGATATAGAAGTAAGAAGGGATTATTTGGGTCTATGAGTACGTTATTGGAGATAAGGGATTTGTATGGCGGCTACGAAAAAGGCGTCAAGGTGCTGCGAGGTATCAATTTGCGTGTGGAGCAAGGCGAAGCTGTAGGCATCATCGGTTTGAACGGTTCTGGAAAATCTACTTTGGGCAAAGCTGTGATGAACTTGTTGCCTTATCGTACAGGTACGGTCTTGCTTGAAGGGCAAGATGTCAGCAATGATGTCACTCACGAATTGGCGCAAAAAGGCATTGCCTTAATGCATCAAGGCGGTTTGGTGTTTCCCAATCTTACGGCGTGGCAGAACCTAACTCTCGCTTGGGGGTCAAAGGCAGGCAAAACTTACGACCAACTGAAAGGTATCATACCTTTGCTGCAACATTCCAAGGCATCCCTGATGAATAACATGGCCGATACCCTTTCGGGAGGGCAACGTCACGAGCTGGCTCTTGCGATGACTTTGGCACGAAATCCAAAGTTGGTCATTCTGGATGAGCCGAGCGCGGGATTGTCGCCGAAGGCCGTGGACAAGATGTATGAAATGTTGGCTCAAATGAGGGAACAGTTTGGGATTTCTATTTTGTTGATCGAGCAAAACATTGTTCGAGCAGTGGAGTTTTGCGATAGGAGCCTTTTGCTGGCACAGGGTACGATAATGAATGAGTTTGTTGGTTCTGAACTTGATGAAATAGAACGAATCATGTTTGAGAGTTAAATCTGAGGCCTATGTATTCGAAGAAGTTTTGGGACGAAATTTATATTAACCACTATCAGGATGCTCCGTGGATGGACGACAGTTGGAAAACCAATGTTTATAAGACTATCGAGGAGGATGTGGCGTTGTATGCCAGACAGGGTAACAGGCCGCTTCATTTGCTGGATTACGGGTGTGGCAACGGACGCATGGGCTATTATTTTTCGACCTTAGGGATGGTTGTTGACTTGTCGGACATTTCTTCGGTGCTTGTTGAGCGGTTGAAGGAAGAGTATGAGGGCTGTAAGAATGTCCGAGTGTTTCGCACGGCCACGCCGAAGGCACTTTTTAGGAGAGAAAAGTACGATATTGTCATTGCATGGAATCTGTTCCATCATCTCAAACCGACGACTTGGCATCAGTTTGTATCGGAGTTTCTTGATAGAATGAAAATGGGTGGATTGTTGTTCATTTCTGGTTGGGATAAGGACGATGCTGTCATCAAAGACGACCATAATCGGGCAAGATACACCCAGCACATCACATGGTTCATCAATGATTTACCCGTGTACATTCAGGATTTGCCCTGTGAGGTGCTGATTGACAGAAAGCTTGAGGAAGAGGTTCCGGTATTTGCAACCAAACGTCAATTCAGATATTTTGTTGTCAAAAAGAAGTAAATCTAAATGGTTAGTAATCAATTATTAAAAATAAATAAAAAGAAAAAAGTGATGAAAACAAGAATTATTTTGGTACTTACAGCCTTGTTGTTATTAGCTGGATGTAGGGACCCCAAAAAAGACACGGTGAAAATCGGGGTTGTCGGTCCGCTTACGGGTGCAGGAGCCACCACGAGCGAGTATTGGGTTAATGGCCTCAACTACGCCATCGACCATCTGAACGCCATTGAAGGTGGCGAGAAATACGAGCTTATTGTGGAAGACTGCCAATCGGATCCCGCGTTGGCGGTGTCGTGTTTCAAACGTCTTGAATTGTCGGGGACAAAATATGTACTTGCGGTGGGCGGACAGTTTGCCATGGCCGTGGCTCCGTTGAGCAAAGGCAAGGATATGTTGTTTTTCACCACCGCCGATTACAATGATGCCATCCTTGACCAGACAGATTGCGGATTCAGGGTGTTTCCCAGCTCTGCAACATTTGGCGACACTGCCGTCAATTATCTTCAAAGGAATTTCGGTTTCACCAAATACGCGACTTTTGCCTTGAACACCGTAGCATGCCTTGAAGCGACCAAGTCTTTTGCTCGTGGTGTGGAGCGCGTCGATGGACAGATAGTGTTTCAAGAAACTTACGACATGGGCAGTTATGATTTTAATACCGTGGTGAGCAAGGTTGCCGACAAGGAAGCCGAGGCTGTGTTCATGACAGGCTTCGGCATTTCACCTTTGGCGTTTGCCAACCAATTGGCTTCCAACAACAAGTTTGACAGCATCGTGCTTTTCGGCGACCTCAACCTTGCCACAAAAAGCTTTGTGGAGGGTTTAAGGAACGAAAAGCCCTGTGTGTACTATGCCGACTGCCGTTTTCCTGATGACACCGAAAACGAATATATGGCTAAGTATCAAAGCCATTCCAATGCCATTGTGACCTGTTCCTATGTCATTCCTTTCCTAATCCAGGAAGCCCGTGCAAATGCTAACAAGAAGGATATCAAAGCACAACGAGAGTACCTGCACAACAAAATATTTAACACGAAAATAGGAGAGGTCGGCATTAGTGGCAATGGTAACTGCGAAATTGGATTTCAAGTTTATCAACTTCAATAAAATGTGAGACATGGTAGAAAATCATGATATAGACTTAAGCAAACAAAGAGTTTTGGTTGCGTTAAAACTAAAGTCTGATATTCAGATTGAAGGTAAAAAGGACTATTCTATAGTTGACTTGTTTTGTGACGAAGATGTCAATGACAAAGACTTGTTTGAAGGTGAGTATTCGGGGAAGATTTTGAGGACATTCATAGGCCTTGCGGATACTGATGGCAATCAGGCTTTAAAAGGGAACTGCTTCATTGGTGTCAACGTGAAGACTAGCTTGAACGAGCCTTTGAAACCCATTTCATTTCGAACCACTGAAAATATGTTTGAATATGTGGCAGACCCTACTTGCGTCGCTAAAGGAGGCCGGATTACTGACATGGTTAATCCTTTGCAGGAGGTGGCTTTCAGATGGGATCCGCAAAAATGGAGTTATGAAGAAGAAAAGAAACATCCTGACGGCTATAAAGGAGCTGTGGTTGAAGAAAACAATCCAGAAATCATAAGGTTATTCAAGAGTCCTTTCGGATCTCAGTACGATCCCAAATTAGGTCTCTACAACCCTGAAACTAATAAGGATGGCAACAAATACAACATATTAGGAGACATTTATAATAATGCACTGCAGTTGGATGGTGAGTGTTGGGTTTGGATACATCATTTCGACTACGACATTGACAGTGGAGGCAAGTTCCTGTCGTTCGTGTTGGCTGTAGGCGACAAACGGGATGATTTTCTAACTTTGATGGGGAGAAAAAAAGATGATGCATCAACTAAGGAAGCGGACAAACAAGAAAATGTGTTGGAGATATGGGATTCGCCTCGGAATAAATTGCGCAACTACATCATGCTTGTCAAGGCAAGATATGTGAAGAGACTTGAGCATCAACGTCAGGTCGAATCTGTCAAGTCGGCAGTGGCCGCCATCATGTCGCGTAACATGAGTCACAATCTTGGTAGTCATTATTTATATTATGCTAAAAACCAATTGGCTAGCATGGCAGATGAGCAAGAGAAAAGTGCACCCGATATCAGGGGTGCGGCCAAGGTGCTAGGCTATATGCAGGCTCGGATGGACTATTTGGCCACCATCGTTTCAGGCGACAAATACCCTTATGGGTCTGTGTTTTTTAAAGGACAGATTTTCGATGAACTCACTATTGACGATTTTTCGCGTCGGCATTTCGAGAAAGATGGCAAGGGTCGAGAATACAAGCGAACGACCAATTACTTGTTGCAAAACCTAATCATGTCAGAAAACTTCACTAGGGGTTCGGTGCTTGATGAAGTGGAAGGGGGAATGGTGAAATTGCCTGAAGGTAAGAGGAATATTCGTCTTCAAATTATTACCGAAGATGGTAGCGTTTTTACTGGCATTGGTAATGAAACAGGAATCAAATTGGCCATTTCGAAGCTTTGTATTGCCTTGCCAGGCGGTATCATGTCAATCCATGCTTTTTTCAATATAGTGGAGAATCTTATTCGTAATTCTGCTAAGTATCGGAAAGAGGACATAAGGGAAGAAGGGTTGGTGTACACAATTGCCATCAAAGAATTGGAAACTTCAGAGGATGAAAAGATGCCTGCGCTTTATCAATTCGTTATTTTTGACAACAAAGCCAATGCCAACAACCCTTATTCATCGACTGACTCGATGAGTCTTATAGGAAAAATGAACCAGCAATTGGTTGAGTTGAAAATATATGACAACGTGAAGAACAGGCTTGATAAAAATAGCAAGGGTCTGAAGGAAATGCTATTCTCCACGTTATGGATGCGAGCCTATACCTACGAAAATGGTGAAACGCTGTCGGAAAGTGTCGCCAAATTGGACAGATATGATATAGATTCCAAGGACGCAGAAGTGGCCAAAGCTGCAAGAGAGGAAAAAAGGTTGGAACTTAAAAAACACGCTTTCGAATATGTAGCTGTTGATGATCAAGGGAAGATATGCACTAATAAGGAAACGCCATGCAACTTAGGTATCCGCTTCGAACTGCCCAAGTATCGTATGATGGAGAACCTTGACACAAAACAATTGGAAATCAAAATAGGTGATTCCGATGAAAAGGCCAAGGAAGAATTGAACGCCCTTTTGGTCAAAAAAGGCGTGAACAACTTTTCGGACATCTTGTGTGTTGAGACCGAAAGAAAAGACGTGTTGGCCGAATTGAAGAACAGGTTCACTCGCGTTTATCCTAGGTTGGTAATGAAAGAGGACAATGTTAAGGAAGCTGTTGAGGCATTGAGGTCAATCTTGAGAGAACGGTTCGACCATTTCGACAAATACAAGGTTTCGATGTCTGGTGCTGACGAAGATGGTTTTGGTGGTTGCAACACAAAGAAGTATGGAATTTATTTTAAAACCCATTTGTCCGATATCGAGACGATGGAGAATTATTCCTATAGCGAGGCAGTGTCGGGTGAGAATTTCACCAAAACCATGGAAAGCATCTTTATAAGTGGATTATCGGGTGGTAGAGATACTAATGACGCGACAAATTATTTTTGTCTAAAGATTAAGGAGGCTGCACTGACGCGAATCACGTTGATAGACGAAAGGCTATACAACGACATGATGGATCATCCTGAAAAAAGGGATGTTTTGAAATATAAGAATATTAGAGTACTGAATATGAAGGAAACCCCAGATTTTCGTGCTAAGCAGTCAAAGGAGGAGCAGGAAAGTTTCTTTAAAAAAGCATTGACGGAAATTCGAAGTTTGTTTGGAAAGAAGCTAAAAGTGAGAGATGTTTTTGATGGTATTGACTTCCGTGATGGCAAAGATGGCACCCACTTCTTGTCGATCCACCTTGGGATGATAGAGAAAATCGTTAAAGACGATTCTCCTTGGATCAAGGTGTTAGGGTTAGAAAAAGCTTCTCTGGATGAACGTGTCAATGAGTTGATGAAATGGTTAAGAAAAACGTTCACGACCTCAAAAGGCGAGGTGTTCATTTCCATACATTCTGGCCGTGGCAATTTCAGCCCCGATCTCGACAATTCGTTGAAGCACTATCGTTTCATCAGCATATCGGCCTTGGAATCGGTCTATGCTAACTCGAAGTTTTTGCTTGCCCAACTCTTCTACAATACTGTATATATCGGAAAGGGAGATATTAATTCAACAAGGAAAGGAGAATGATAGAATGACAGCTATTATAATCACAACCAAATTCTATCCTTATTCAAACGGATGGTCGGATTTATCGTTGGTTGGGAGATTGGATTATAAAAATCCGAATTTCTTTAGTTTTAAGCTAGATGAATCCCGAAAGGAATTTACCAAGTCACCATCCATGAAATGGGTAGATTTAGGTGATTTCAGGATATATGTTTGTCCTTGCATGGCCGAAACTGTAGATGCCAGACAAATGGCCGCCATTTATTTGGATGAAGTCATTGGAACTGCCCAATATCACCTTGGGCAGCATTGTGATTTTGATGATGATTTTTTTCTTGTGGCGCATGATAAGGATTTTGTGCTTCCTAATGGTGAGACAGAGGCTGATGGAGTCGTTGCCGAAAAGCATCATTTTACCAATCATTTGGCGGATTGTTCTTGTTTGAGCCGATTGGTAGAGAATCGTCATGTTTATATGTTCAAGCATGGACATGAGCACAAGTTAGGAAAGATGATTAATACCGAAAAACTTAATTTGGAAAAGAAGGATTGCTTATCGATGGATGATTGTTATAAAATGCTCAGTATCATAGTGAAAGAGATTGAAATGTCGAATTTCTTTAGAGACTTGGCTAAAACCTCCAATTGTGTGTACCCACAAAAAAAGTGAAAAAAATGAATGAGAAAGTAGTATATTTTTCTTTATGTCAAAATAGAAAGGCTTCGTTCTACCAATACATCAAAGATGAGAGTTTTTGTTATGAGCCTAAGTTCTCGTTTGCCCTTGAGGGCGAAAAAGACGAGTTTAACGATCCTCGTGACCTGATTACTCTCATCGAGCGCAATCAGAAGAAAGATTCGCTCCATATCATCATCGACTATGTTTCGTGTTGTGGAACTGGCAAGGAAACTAACTATGCGACCGCCATCCGTGATATTATTATGTGTTATCCCGAGGTACAGTTTCTCTTCGATGAGACGTTTGTGCGGAAAAGCAAGGATGAAAGGAATAAAGGATACAATTTCCTCAATTTCCTCTTTTGGAAAGCAGAAACTGACAAAGATAGTGTAATAGGTAATGTGTTTGCTGCATTCCATCAGTTTGATCTAGGCGACTTTGACAAGAATGCCGTAAAAAAACAGTTTGTCCGATTACTTAAGGGCTGTAACAATATGTTTGATGCTTCAAATCTGCGATATGCTATCAAGCGGATCAAGTTCAGGAAGCTGGATGTGAAGCGCAACTATGAGAAACTAGAAGAAAGCAGAAAAAGCCATGCTGCAGTTGTTGTGGAGGAGGAATACCATCAGAATATGTTCAATAGTTATTGCCTCTACGCAAACGGTTATCGTGTGTTTCCTGTCGTTTCGGCTACTGAATTGAAATGGATTAATGAAGAATCTTGGAATAGGTACTTGTTTTCACAAGGAGTGGAGAGATTCAAACAGAAAGGGGAATCCCCATTGCTTATTCGCGATTACGACCTGCAATTCGTTGATGAGAATATAGTTGACTCAGGGGTAGAAAAGGGACAAATTACCATTAAAGGAAATCCCAAGCCGATTGGTTTAAATGAAATAGACTATATTCGTGGAGCCAAGGCTGTTGAATATGAGGATGAACATGGCAGTAAAATAATCAGATACAAGCTTGTGGAAAAGGATGCTAAGGGCAATCCCAATCCATACTGGAAAGTGTTCCAAAAAGATAAGGTTTATTTTGTGTCCAAAGGAGGTGGTGGCGTTGAAATCAAACTTGGCAAAGGAAAAGCTATGGAAGTCAAGATTTCCCAAAGTTCGAAAGGAAAAGTCTCCGATAAGCTAGTGCTTAATGGACTGAAAAAACCCTTGGAAGGCATTTATATTTCGGTAAAGCGGATTGAAGACATCGATACAAGGTATAATGAGTCGCAAGATGATTTGCCTTTTGTGATAAGCCGCCAAGGTGGAACGGGTCACAGTTGCCCATTGGACATCTATGGTATCGCTCGATCAATGGTGCATCGTGCTGAAGACCACTATAAGAACGGACGCAATCGACTTGCTGCATTGGTGGCTGGCGAAGCTTTGGAGGTGTTGAATGGCTTTCACAGGTCCTTGATGAATAAGGCATACCACATACAAGCTGTTTCGGAGAATGCCATGGCTATGAGCTTGTTGGGTGGCGATGAAGGTGTGCTGAAAAAGGACATCAAGTTTAGACTTAAACGAAAGGTCATCAAAGACGCGAAGAGAATGATTCCTGATGACAAAGACCGATTCAATTTGTTGTATAACATTTTTAATGATTGCATGTTGTTCTGTCGGGAGAAGGAATATTTTGAAGCTGCTGATGAAGCATTGAGCGTCATGGTGTACGAAAAAGAAGGAATGAGTCCTAAAGGCCTATTCAAATTGAAAGATACCATGCTCAAGAAGCTGGAGCAATCTGAATTTCTAAAAAAGCTAATGAAAAGCAGGGTCATGACCAATCCCTTGATGAAATGGCTGCGTTATAGAGTCTTGCCTCATGCGTATTCATTTTGGCTTCCGTGGGTGCTATTGGTGGCGATGCTTGCAGTTGCTATATTCATGCCTGTTTCTTGGAAGTTATTGGGGCTTTCGCTGCTACTGATCTTTTTCGTGATAGCTCTGGTATTTTTGTCAATGAACGTTATCCATGGCCTGATTGGCACTCGAGGTGACATCAAAACCTTTTTTGGGATGTTTTTCGTCATTAATGTCATGTTTTATCTCATCTATTATGATGGTTTCTTTAAGAATGCGGGCATCACCTATGATACCGATCAGCCGCATGTGGAATTCAATATCTTTGAAGGATGTGGCAAAAAGGCAACAGCAGTGATGATTGAAAAAGGTAAGAAACTACAATTTGATAAGGATGGTAAGCCAATTGATAAGTGTGGTAAGCCAATGATATTGATTCAACCCAATCAAAAAGAAGAAGCCATTAAGAAAACAAAGGTTAGTGGATACGAGCATTTCCCAGCAAATGCTAGCGACAAGTCTCATTATTATCATCGGATTCGAAATGTTTGGGTGATGCAAAATACGCTACTCACTTCACTCATGCAAGAGCCAACGGAGTTCTATTCATTTGCATGCACATATAACGGCGATTATCACAGGGAAGATCATAATTTTAAAATAGCCAATGCTTTCCATTGGTTTCTGGTTTTCCATATTCTCATTTCATGGATTTTCCTTGGCGTGTTCATTTCGCTCATCTATCAGAAGTTTAGGAACAATTAAGCTTAAATGTTTGCTTATAACAAATTATTATCTAGTTTTGTAGCCGAAAAGCATTAAGCGATACCCAAGCATAACGTATCCGAAATGATGAATCAATGTATCATTAAAACTATCACACTATGACTGACACTAATCAAGGGAAGATGAAAAAGCCCCTAAAAATCGGATTCTTACTCCTGTCCATAGGAGTGCTGGCAGTTGCCGCATTTGACATTTATTCTATCATTCATGGAGGAATCTCCACGTATTCGGTAGGCGGGACCTATGGCTTCATTGACAAGTCGGGAAACGAGGTCGTCAAGATACAATACGATGGCGCCAATAGTTTTTCGGACGGTATGGCCGTTGTAGCGGTTGGAGATGAAGACGAGGATGTGTCTTATGGCTATATCGACAAGACAGGTAAATTGGTTATCGATACGAAGTACGAATATGCCAGTGACTTCAGCGAGGGTGCGGCTATGGTGTCCATGAATCCTTACAGTGGCCAATTTAGCTGTATCGACCAAACAGGGCAGACGCTTTTCGACATTGAGTGTTATTGCCCGTATAGATTCTCAGAGGGAATGGCGAAAGTGGAAATGGGAGCGATAGATGATACTCGTTACGGATTCGTTGACAAGAATGGGCATATGCTGTTCCCTCAGTATGAAGAAGCTTCTGACTTTCATGAGGGTTTGGCTGCGGTGAGTATCGATAACCGTTATGGCTATATCGACAAGACCGGCCAAGTGGTCATCGAAATGCAGTTTGCCTATGCAAGCGATTTTTCGGAAGGCCTTGCTGCGGTGAAGGTCGGCAATGATGACGATGCTAAGTATGGCTATATCGATAAGACTGGCCAAATGGTTATTGCACCGCAGTTTGCGGAGGCAAGCGCCTTCTCGCAAGGGTTGGCTGTCGTGAGTTTGAATTATGATGAATATGAAGATGAGGGAGAGTTTGGCTTTATCGATAAAACGGGTCAAATGGTCATCGAGCCTCGGTTTATTTTTGCAGATAAGTTTAGTGAGGATTTAGCTGCTGTTCAGCTTGATTATGAAGATGGTTACGGTTTTATCGACAGGTCGGGCAACATGGTTATCAGCCCGCAGTATTCAGCCTACGAGGATTTCAAGGAAGGTTTGGCTTCGGTGTATTGCGATTCCTTGCAAGGATATGTCTTTATCGATAAAACGGGTGAAATAGTGTTGGGCAAGGCTCTTATAGATGCGGGTTTGGTTACCTACGACTATTCCGAAGGGTTGAGTCGCGCTTATAGGAAACAAAGAATTGGCTTGAAGAATTGGTTGGGTGTGCATGTTACGGAACCCATTTACAAGGAGTTCTATATGCTGGATAATGGGATTCTTCGTGCAAAAATAGCAGAAGATAATTGCCAACTCTTAAACAGAAGGGGTAAGGTGCTGGTGGACAAGGTTGAATGGGCTTATGATTTTACGAGTAAATTGACTGAAGTTGTCATTGACGGCAAACATGGTTTGGTCGATAAGCAGGGAAACTTTGTCGTTGAGCCTATCTATGACGGAACGGGTTATTATGATAGCGATGTCGATCGTATGTTGGTGAAGATAGACGACAAGTACGGTTACATTAATGGCAAGGGTGAAGTCGCAATCGATTTGATTTATGATGATGCAAATGATTTCAATGAAGACGGCGAAGCTTTGGTGAAGCTTGATGGAAAGTCGATGCACATTGATGCGAACGGCGAAATCGTTGGAGGTAATACTTCCTCTTCGTTGAAATCAATGGAGGGGTATATTGAAGACTATATAGAGGTCGAGTATGCTGATGACAATATGCTTGCTTCGACACCGGCTGAAATCGAAGAACTTGTTGCGGGTACGAATGTCGATATCAGAAATTCGATTTATCAGATATTGGCTCAGTTGCCGGATTATGATTATCAATATAGTTATGATAAAGAGTCGAAAGAAGAGTTTATCACTTGGAATATCATTGACAACATGGTTTCCGATCCTGCCATTTTCAATGTCCGCAAAAAGGATTATAACGACTGTGTCAAATCGGCGACTCAGGATGAAATGGAAGATGAGGACTTTTCGTGCTGGTCACTCATGAATTGGTGGGGACCCACATGGAGGTCGCGTTTCATCACCCCGTTGTTGTCGTCGGAGCGTTTGCAGAATACGATGTACGAATGGGTGAAACCCATGTTGAAACATGCTTTCGACGAGTGCCAGTTGCACCAAAAGATGTTCATTGTTGATGCAATTAACCACATGATGGCCTATACTTCAAAATACGACCATCAGGCCGAAAAAGAATTTTATAAGGCTTGCTGCGATTCGGAATATGGTGAAGAGCTCTTCAACTGCACGGAGGAATTGTATGATATGGAACCAGAGTTTGGAACTGTCGGCAATCCTTATCGCCCTTTGGAGACGTGGGTATATCGCCGCGTCGAGGAACAGTCGATGAGCGCTGAGCAAATCCATGATTGGCTGGTGCGCATTAAGGCTGACTTGGATTTGGCTGGATTTCAAGAATGATAGATTTTGAGATTTGTTTCTATGCATTGAATCTTCTTTGTATCTTTGCCCCGACAAATCTCAATATCATGAAAAAACTAGCATTAGCCCTTTGGTTGGGCTTGTTGAGCCTCACGGCATTACAAGCCAAGCCTGTTGATAGAAATTTGATTCAGGCGACAGCCCAAAAATTCGCTACGGCGCATTTTGTCGCCGAGCGACCAATGCCTCAGCTCGTCTACACGGGCAACCACAACGCCTTCTATGTCTATAATATCGGCATGGAAGGCTTTGTCATTGTGAGCGCCGACGATGCTTATAGACCTATCATCGGCTATTCCGATGAATCCACTTTTGATGCGAACAACATCCCTCCAGCGTTGCAAGATTATTTGAATGCTATTGCCGAAAGCATCCATCGCCTTGGAAACCATGCTGTTGCCACGCCTTTGGTGGCAGCGGAGTGGAACTCGGTGCTCAAAAGTGGACAGCTCGTCTCTCGCAATGGTGGTCGCGGCACAGGCTATTTCTGCACGACCAAATGGAACCAAGACTACCCGTATAACTATTGCTGCCCCGAAGACCCTGCCGGTTCGGGTGGCCATGCTATTGTGGGCTGTCTCGCCACGGCCATGTCACAGCTGATGCGTTTTTGGGCTTATCCCGCCAAAGGCGTCGGCAGCCATTGTTACTACCATGAGGACTATGGCCAGATTTGCGCTGACTTTGGCAACACTGATTATGATTGGGACAACATGCCCAATGTGTTGAACAACAATTCAAGCGATGCCGAAAAACTTGCCACGGGAACCTTGTGCTTCCATTGTGGCGTGACCATCGACATGGGTTATGGTCCTGATGGTAGCGGTGGTGCATCTGGTCCTATCCCGGGTGTGATGAATACCTATTTCGATTATTGTGATGCCATCGTGCAACTGAGGCGTGACGATTTTGAGACTGAAACGTGGAAGACCATGGTGCGCGAGCAGTTCGACATGGGTTGGCCGATGTACTATGGCGGCTGTCAGGATGGTGGTTGCCACGCTTTTGTGTGTGATGGCTATGACGATTACGACATGTTCCATTTCAATCTGGGTTGGGGTGGTAGTAGCGATGGTTGGTATCTTATCGACGATGCGCCTTATACAAGTCCCGCCGATGCCATGTTCAACTTTGTCCCTGCTCCCGTGTATAACCAAACACCTTCATCACCTGACGATTTCACGGTTGTCCCTGTTTCCGACATCGACTTGAAGACCACATTGCGGTGGACCAACCCTACCACAACCCTTGACGGCACACCTTTGACAAATATCGAGCAAGTCGTGGTGCTGCGCGACAACGAAATCATCCAAACCATGACTGATGTCACGCCTGGTCAAACTATCGAAATCGAGGATGCCAGTGTACCGCGCTATGATGTCTATCACTATGCGGTGTATGCCGTGGCCAACGAGCGTGTCGGCAAGCACGCCAACGAGATGCAGGTGCAAGTTGGGCCTTCCTGCGAATGGCAGGTTCTTTTGACCACTACCTCATTCCAAGGCTGGCGCGGCGGCTATATTTCCATTTACAATGCCACGGGTCACGAGTTGGCGCAACTTACCATGAACTCTTCTGCTGGTGTTATGGTTGAGCCTGTTTTGCCATTGGGCAAGATTAGCTTCGGCTGGACGGCACCCGAGGAAACGGTCAGTCAATTGGGCTTCGTTATCAAAGACTCGGATGGCAACACGGTTTATTCTTTCTCTGGTTCATCCGAGGAATTGTCTTCGGGCATCTTCTTCGAGACCAACAACACTTGTGGCGGCGAGCTTTCCTGCGGTACCCCTGAAACCTTGGTGGCAACTGGCATGGACGAAGGCATTCTGCTCACTTGGGACGCGGTTGAGAATCCGGGATATGGCTACAATGTCTATCGTGATGGTTTGCTTTATCGTCTCATTCAGGATGGCACGGCTTTCTTGGATGAAAACGTGGCTATGGGTGGTCATTGCTACCGGGTGTCAGTGCTTTGCGATGGTGGAGAAAACGGCGAGTATTCCAACGAGTCGTGCGCCACATTCGGCCCCTGCTATCCACCCCGCGATTTGGACTATGAGTTAGCCAACAACTACAAAATCAAGCTGAAATGGACGACCCCAGAGCCTCATGATGGTCTTTCGGGTTATTATCTTTTCCGCAAGGATGGCGATGGTGAGTATCGTCGCATCAAGTTGATAGGAGCCACAGCGGTAACTTATACCGACAATGCACTGAATCAGGAAGGTGACTACTACTATCGACTGTATGCCTATTACGGCGACTTGGACTGTACTTCGGCACCTGCAAACAGGAAATATTATCCCAACGAGTTTGAACTTCATGCCTACTATTCGCCTACGGGCATAGACGAAAACGAGTTGCAGGTGAAAATCTATCCCAATCCGACCAAGGGTCTCGTGACCGTGGAAAGCGAGGTGGAAAGCGTGATTTCGGTATTTAACCCACTGGGACAATGTGTTTTGCAGCAGCAATCGACTGGTATCCAAACCAACCTTGATTTGCAGGATGCCGCCTCGGGCTTGTATCTGATTCGCATAGAAACGTCTTCGAGAACCGTGAACAAACGCATCGCAGTAACCCACTAAAAAACTATCAATTGGACAATTATACGACTGCCACGGTGTGACAGTCCTACGAATGAAAAAATTCCAACTGGACATTTGTACGGCTGCCGCAATGTGACAGCCCTACAACTGAAAAAACTCCTACTGATAGCTCCCAACTGCAAACTATTTACTACTTTTGCAGCATAATTTAGAATCATTTTAGAAACATCATGCTCAACAAAGAAAATGTACAAGAAGTCCTGAAGGACGTGATTTATTTCCCCAAAGGGGACAATATCGTTGCCTTGAATATGGTTGAAAACCTGATGGTTAAGGACAACGCAATTCGTTTTGACTTGGTCGTGGAACATACCAATGACCCCAAGAACGACATCTTGGTGAACGGTGCCAAGCGCACCTTGACCGAAGTTTTTGGTGAGGGTATCGACATCGAAATCAAGGTGGTGGAGGAAAAGACGGCCCTTTCGAAGGTGAAGCACATCATCGCGGTGGCATCGGGC
>Ga0310690_10002954_pt1 | contig 26524 bp, 23 predicted proteins | sample AusTroGonzalo_MG_2_FD_207661 | JGI IMG/M metagenome (GOLD analysis project Ga0310690, IMG submission 207661) | Bovine rumen microbial communities from tropical cattle in Woodstock, Queensland, Australia - Gonzalo_04 (v2) (version 2) | ecosystem: Host-associated > Mammals > Digestive system >...
ATCGCCTGCGACATAGATGTTAAACCCTTTTTTCTTCACATCCATGCCGAAATCAAGTGCCTCGAATCCCCTTTTCTGGAACGAAAACAGGGAAACAGGCTTGATTTCTTTAGTCGTTTTGCCTTTGTACTTGGCAAGTTCGGGATAGTATCTCAAATCTTTCGGTTTAAGTTCTTTGACTGCTGACTTCATTTTCTCCTCCATAATCTACTAAAAAACAGAGCACTTTATATTGTTTGAAATTTTTTACAAAGAAATCGGCAAAAGAAAAAATTCCTAAAAGCATCAATTTCAAAACTTGTCAAAATAACCAATAAAAGAAGCGGCGACTGAACTGTTTTTAGTGATGACAATTATTTCTCTGTTGCGGTAACAGGCGGAAGCTGTCCAGTTCATCGATCCGAAAACTGCCGTAACGCCGTCAATTTCTGCAAATTTGTGATGAAAAAGATGCTCGTCCGATTTCACAGGCTCGTCATATTTGAGCTTAACTCCGATGCTTTCGAGATAAGAAGCCGCCTTTTTATTGACGATTTTTCCGTCGTCTCCGCGCCAGTTGTCGATGATCAGCTCCGTTTTGATTCCGTTTTTTACTGTTTTTTTCAACCCTGTAATGATTGGATTTTTCTGTGTCACTGTGTAAACAGCCCCTTTTATAGAGTTTTTTGCGGCAAGAAATTCATCCCGAACTTTCACGCAGCCTTTTCCTGGATTAAAAATTATAGTTCCGATCTCTGTAACACATCCGTTTTCACACCTTTTCACGATTTTTCCCTCAAAGACGTCGTCGATTTCTTCTTTCAGTATCCCGGCAGCAACCGGTGCATTGCGGAAAAGGACGGCGTTGTTCGATGCATCAGGCGAAGATGATATATTCGCCGAAAGAATAAGAACGTCTTTTCCGTCAAAAACAAAAAATTTCGGGTGATAGATGCCGTTTTCCATTTTTACAAGAGTGAAATCGTGCGCAGGAAGAGTTTTATCTTTGTTTTTTCCCGCCGCAAGACGGATTTTTACTCCTTCCGAATGGCGTTTGTTCAAAAGTTCCGTCACTTCGTTTCTTGAATATGTATAAGTCGCCGCATCTATCGTTTCAACGGCGCTGTTTATCATTTTTTTAACGATCTTTTCGACTTCGCCGTCAAAATAAACCCCGATATTTTCTTCTTTTTCAGGCTCTCTTTCCGGTTCAGCAGCAGCTTCGGAAACTGGATTTGTAAGTTCAGGTTTCACCTCTTTTGGCGGTTCTTCTTTCTTCAGCAGAAAATAGAGTGAAAAAGAGATAAGAACTATAATCAGAAATTCTACTTTTCTTAAATATTTTCCTTTATTTAGTGATTTTTCACCCAATCAAAGATTCTCCCGTAAAGGGTTTTTAAAAGTTCCGAAATCTCACTTTTTCCGGCTGTGATCCGCTCCAGGATCTCTTTTTCGCGGTCCGGATCATCTCTGGATATTCCGGCTTCTTTTTTCAGTTTCACGATCTTTTTTCCGGTCTCGATCCTTTTTTGAAGAAGTTCTGATATAGTATCATCAAGCGAATCGAGCTCTTTTCTTAATTCTTTGATTTCATTAGTCATTTTTCAAACATTCCGTAAGTTCGTAAAATTTTGGGAATGAAATTTTATAGGAATCATTCATTTTAAAATCCGCGCCGCAATCTTTTGCAATCAGAAACGAAAGCATCTCCATCCGGTGATCTGAACTGTGCGGAATCCCCCCTTTCAAAGCATGCCTTTTGCTGCTGGAAACGGAAAAACCGTCGTCAAACTCTGTAGTTTCAAAAAGAAGTGAAAGCCTTTTCACGCTTTCTGTTATGCGGTCGCTCTCCTTGTTCCGAAGCCACTTTGCCTCTTTGACGCAGAAATCAAGTCCGTTTCTTGCCGCCATGAAAGCGATAAAAGGGATTTCATCAATGAGTGCGGCGACTTTTTCACCTGCAATTTCAAGATGTTCAGCTTTTTTGCAAACTTCAGGAGTTCCGCCCGCAGTGCAGCCGTTTTCTTTGTATTTTATTTCAATATCGTATCCCGATTCCGCTAGAATTTTGAAAGGCTCCATACGCAGTCCTTCAGGATAAATATCTGATATTTCAAAAGATTTTTTATATACTAAAGCCGCACACGCCGCAATGAAAGCCGATGAAGGGTCTTTTTGCAGAGTCACGCCGTAACCGTGAAGATTTTTGGCCGGAAAAACCTCGATTAAACCTTCGTTTTCAGCAAGCTCAGCCCCCATTTTCCGAAGAAGTTCCTCGGTATTTCGCCTTGTTTTTGCCTTAAAATGAAGCTTTCCTCCGCTTTTCAGCATAGCAAGAAGATGAAACGATTTCAGCTGCGCGCTCTCTTTCGTGAGAGCTGTTTCGATAAATCCGCCGCCGTAAAGTTTAGCCGCATCTTCGAAATCTCCGTGATCGCGCGACATCAGCGATTCATCACCTGTGAGTCCGAAATTCCAGCCGTAATACTGCCTTATTCCCATAAGAATGTGCATCATAGTCGCCGAATTTCCGCAATAAATTGGCTTTGCAGGAGTTTTCGCCGTTCCCGAAACCGTGATTTCCCCGTTTTGGTTTTCAATAGTTTTTCCGAATAATTTCAAGCAGTTGAAAGCAGACAAAACATCTTGCGGAAGTTCATCTTCTACGCAGAAAATCTCAACTTTTTCAGTTGCGAGAAGCGAAAAAAGGAAAGCCCTTATAGCGGAACTTTTGTCAACCGGAATAAAATCTTCGAGCAGCATGATTCCTCGCAAAAAAATGCCTCGGATTCTAAAGAAAATCTGAGGGAAAAACAAGATTCTTTTGTTTCGCCGCCGCCAGATCTTATCTCGAGATATCGAAATAACGATTCGCCGCCTTTCGAAATATCGAAATTTCGAAATTTCGACATATCGATATATCAACAAAAGAATAGCGGCGCCGAAATTTGCTTTTAAAAAGCGCCTCAATATAATTTTCCGTTACTTTTTTGAGATTGTTGCAAGATCAGGAGGGAAAATTTGCAAGTTACTGAGATTATTACCTATTCGCTCATTATCGGAGCGGTTCTCGCGTTCGGCGGTATCATCTGGAGCTACGTGAAAGGCTTGCGCAAAAGTCCGCGCGACATGTGGCTTCTTTTCATCTACAACATCATCGAATACACCGCCTACATGGCGATGAACCTCACTCTCACGCTCTGGCTAACGGCAGACTGCGGGATCAGCGACCTGGGAGCCGGTTCATACATCATGGTGTGGTCGATTCTCCTTTCGATAATCGGCATGCTGACGGGCGCTGTCGTTGACACGATAGGAATCAGGAAAACGCTTCTGATCAGCATATTTTTCCTTCTTTTTTCGCGCTTTTTCATGGCGTTCTTCACTAACCCGGTACTTATTTTCATCCTCGGTTTCATACCGATGGCGATAGGCTTTGCCGTTGTCGGTCCGCTCGTTTCGATCGCGATCAAAAAATACACGACGAAAGAGACTGCGGCCATGGGATTCGGTCTTTTTTACGTCCTGATGAACTTAGGCTACGCGATAGGATCGATGCTTTTTGACAAAATCAGAGGCTTTTTCTCTGTCACCGACGCCGTGACCGGAGCAGTAAATGAGAACGCGGGAACAATGTTTTTAGGAATGCATTTCACGACTTACCAGATGGTTTTCGTCATCGGTTTCGGCTTCACCATCGTAAGTCTGAATGTCGCATGCTTCATCCGCGGCAACATCGAACTCAACGATGAAGGCAAACTTGTCAAAACGCCGAAAAAAGAGCTCGGAAGCGGCCTTGAATCGGTCAAAAACTCTGCAATAGATGTCGCGACAATGCTCAGAAACGTCGTCGTCGAGAAAACTTTCTGGATCTACATCGGAATTTTGACCCTTACTCTTTTCGTCCGCTGCGTATTCTTCCACTTCTCCTACACTTTCCCGAAATACGGCATCAGCGTTCTGGGCGAAGGCGCACCGATCGGCAACATCTACGGCTTTCTGAACTCGGTCCTCATCATTTTCGCGGTTCCGATAGTCTCCTACATCACGAAAAAGACTTCCTCCTACAAAATGATGATCATAGGTTCGATAGTTTCCTCGCTCGCATGCTTCATCGCAGTCATCCCGCCTTCATTTTTCGAAGGTCTGACGAATACTCCGCTCGGCGAACTCGTCTTCATAAAGTGGCTGGGACTTGTCGATTCTCCTGAAAAAATGTCGGGAATAACAGCTGTTGCAGAATACTGGCCGATGATATTCTTCATCTTCGTATTCACGATCGGCGAATCGATCTGGTCGCCCAGACTCATGCAGTTCACGGCAGAGATCGCCCCCAAAGGAAAGGAAGGGACCTACATCGCCCTTTCGATCCTGCCCTGGTTTGCTGCAAAATTCTTTGTCGGACCGATGTCGGGACTACTCATCAAGATCTACACTCCGTTTGAAAACGGACATCCCCTTCCAGCCTCTCCTGACCATGCGATGATCTGGTTCTGGATCGGTGCGATGGCACTTCTCACGCCTGTAACGCTCTTCTGTTTCGGTAAATTCTTTATGAGAAAACTTTCCGTTGAAGCGGAAAAATAAGATCTTTTAATCAGTCAGATTCTGATAAAGTCTTCTTTTTATCTTTTTTGTCGAAGTCTTTTCAAATTCCTGAGGATGGATTTTTATTTCCGATATTTTTGTGAATGAAGAAGAAACAGCATTTAATTTAACACGGTTTTCTTCCATGATTTCGGCAAGTTGTTCATCAGTCACCCCCTCTTTTCTGGCCTTAGCCGTGTCCGGATAAACAAATGCCGAGAGCTTGTGTTCTTTGTTTTCGACCACAAGAGATTCTATGACATAAGGCATGGTATTAAGTTTCGCTTCGATCTCTTCAGGATAAATATTCTGTCCGGAAGCCGAAAGAATCATGCTTTTTATGCGTCCTTTTATGAATAAAAATCCGTTGTTATCGATAAATCCGAGATCTCCCGTGTGGAACCAGCCTTCAGCATCGAATGCCTCAGCGGTTTCCTTTTCCATTTTGTAATAGCCGGTAAAAACATTTTCGCCTTTTACGCAGATTTCCCCCACTCCGTTTTCATTCGGAGTATCGATCTTTGCCTGAAGATATTCAATAACTTTACCGCAGCTGCCGACCGGACGGCCGTCGAAATAATGGGTATAAGCGATAAGCGGAGCACATTCTGTCATGCCGTAGCCGACCGTAAACCTGACGCCGCACTTTTTGAAAAACTCTTCGATCTGCGGATTGAAAGCGGCCCCGCCGATAAGGAGCTCAAAGTGGTTGTTTCCGAAAGCGCTGTTTATCTGACTTCCGATTTTTGAATAGATAATTTTGTTCAGAAGCGGGATTTTGATCAAAGTACCGAGAAGAGTGCCTTCAAGAAGCGGAACAATCTTTGAAAGGTAGATTTTTTCCAGAATCAGCGGAACCGTAACGACAATTACAGGATTTATCTCTTCAAAAGCCTGAAGAATTACTTTCGGAGTCGGAATTTTTCCGAGGAAATAGATGTGAGCGCCGCGTGCGAACTGTGAAAGAAAGTCGTAGGCACAGCCGAAACAGTGTGCCAGCGGCAGAAACGCAAGAACCGTTCCGGGCTCATCCTTCAAAAGGTGGTCTACGAAAAACTTCACATTCACCATGAGTGCGTTATGAGTCAGCATGACACCTTTGGAAAAGCCGGTTGTACCTGAAGTATAGACAATTGAAGCCTGAGTGTCGTTGGATACGGCTTCGAGATGAAAATTTTCCTTAACAAGCGGATTTTCTTTTATTTTCTCCGCAATATCAATTTTCTTTTCTTCTTCTCTGGCAAAGAAAAAACCGAAATTTTCAAGAGATATTACCGCTTCAACTTTTTCAAGAGCGAGTGTTTTTGTTTTCTCAAAAACAGATTCAGCCGCAAAAAACAGCCTGGAATCTGAATGGTTTACAATGTGAACGATCTCTTCAGGTGAAAAATCGACCAGAATCGGAACAATTACCGCTCCGTAAGTGACCGAAGCAAGATAAACAATGCCCCAATTCGAGGAATTTCGGCCGCACAAAGCAATCTTGTCGCCCTTTTTTATGTCGAATTTCTTAAAAAGTTCATGTATTCCCAGTATTCTGGACGCAACATCGGCATAGGAACAGGTTGCTCCGCCGTAATCACTGAAACAGGGATTATCCCAATTGTTAACAATTGATTTTTCAATGGTTTCGACAAGGTTTTCTTTTATCATCCGTTCCTCTCAACAAACAACTGCCAAAAAGTTTGACGCGGCAATGTATAGCAAAGTTTCCAAGTATTCAATAAAATTTTATCTTTTCTGCAAAATCATGTCGGAGACAATCATGCACCCGGCCGCTTCAGGAACAATTCTGAATTTATTTTTTCCTTTTTTTAGTTCGGCGCTGAATTCCAGCGACTGTGAAAATCCGTCCCACGGGGTCTCCGGATGTTGGTAAGACGGCGATTTCACACCGTTTACTTCAACATGAAAATTAAGCCTGCACCTTGTGGCAGGAACTACTGTGAGTTTGAAATCATATATTCCTTCGTTTTTCACCGAGTGTTCGAAGCCGTAAAAACTCTCTTCTCCAAGTTCATTGAAAATAATAAAAAGTCCGGTGTCATCGAACTTGAAATTTTCCGACAAATATGGGCCGAAAGCATTTTCCGCAATCGGATTGTATGAGTTGCCAAGCATATAAGCCAGCGTCGGCTGTCCGTCGGAGGGCAGAACATTCTTGCCGAAAATAACGAGCGATGAGCCGTCATCCTCCGCAAATCCGAGTTCCTCTGCACGGAATCTTTTTTCAAAATGGTCGTAATCTATTTTCCAGACACTCCTGAAACCGCTGCCGGCATAATACTTTCTGATGTTTTCATCCATTTTGTGTTTTGAATAAATCACAAGGTTCCCGTACTCGTCAAACGGCGGTTTTTTGTGGAATTTCAACATCGATTCAAAATGAAAACCGCTGTGTTCGGGAAGCAGCAGGATGGAATTTTCTATCTTGTTGCCTTTTATCAGTTTTTTTATCTCACTCGGATTGTCGGCACCGAAATTTTTAAAAAGAAACAGCGGAAGTACGGAAAAAGTAAAAAAGAGAATCATTCCGGCGACCACACCTTGCATTGCAACCGCAGAAATTCTGGAAAGTGCGCTGTTCTTATTGAACAGATACTCTACAACTTCGACAAAACCGCAGGAAGCAAGAACAAGTATCAGGGCCCCCGACTCTATCAGATATCTGGGACCGGCGAAATTTCCCTCTATAAAAAACCAGAAATAGAACGCGAGTGCGCAAAGAGGAGTAAAATAATATAAAAAATATTTGTAAGGCTTTGAAATTATTGCAGGAAAAATAAAAAGCAGCATCAGCTGATGGAACGTTATCCTGTGTACGAAATTATTGAGTCTGAGGAATGAAATACGGATCAGAAAAGGGATCGTGCTTCCTGTCACCGGATCGGGTGCGTTTACCGGGGAAACTATCGTGCAGCCTTTCCCCAGGCCAGGTCTGTGGCAGAAATCCTTGAGATCCAGTGTGTTGAAAACTATATCCTGCGGGAAAATCAGCGGATTTCCGGTAAAAAACCAGTTGTAGCAGCAGAGCAGTCCTCCGAAAAACAGAAACGGTGCTGTAAAAACAGCCGCAGTCCTGAAACTTCTATGCTTCGCAACGATATAAACCATAAATGCGATATAGACATAAACAGCGTTCTGGGGACGGAGAAAAAGTGTATATGCAATCAGAGAACCCGAAACCATAACATTCAATGATTTCATTGGCTTATGAAGAAGGAAATAGAGCGAAAGCAGAACAAGCATAAGTCCGAAATGATGCGGAAAATAGTATGCGCCGTGCATAATATGCGTAGTCGAAAACGAAAAGAGAAGCATCGCAAGAAGAGCGGCATATCTGTTTTTAAGCTTTTCGGCGTGAATTCCGACTAAAAACGTGTTTATTCCGGCAAGAAGCGGGTTCAGCATATATTCCAGTCCAAGTTTTGCGAACGGAGCCATGAAAAGACTGAAACCCGGAAGAAAAATCGAAGTATACTTGTCATGATACATGAACATGAAAGGAGCCACGTAATGCTCCGGGAAATCCGGCATGTCAAGATAGAATCTCCCGTTTGCAAGAAGTTTTGCAATCCATACGTAGTGAATTCCGTCATCAGGCTGCTCTGTCACAATGAAAATCCGGTTTACAGCCAGCGTTACCGTAAATACGAGCAACGGAAGAACAAAAATTGAGTATTTTGCAATAAAATCAGCAGATTTCTTTAAAATTCCCGGTTTCAGCCAATACACTGCCGGAAGAATCGCAGCAAAGGGGATCAGCAGAATATGCAGCTTAGGAAAAAACGCAGTAAAATAAGTATGAACATGAAAATCAGTTGCAACAAGAACGTATAGTATGAAAAAAAGAATCGCGAAGAAAAAAGCTGTGATTTTTTCTTTCATTTAAAACTATCTGTCACTCAGAAAGCTTATACTCTGAACGTTATACTGAGAGCTGTTCTGACGGAGTTTCTGCAGAGCTCTCATTTCAACCTGACGGATCCTTTCTCTTGTCAGATTCATGATCGTTCCGACTTCTTCAAGGGTAACACCGCCTTTGTCTGCAACATCAAGTGCACAGGTTTCGCGGAGTTCCCAGACTTCTTTGCCGGGGAAGTTGAATTTTATCGACTTCGTTTCGGGGTTTACGTCAAGAAAAAGATGATACTTGCACGAAACAAAAAGGCACGGTCTTTTGAGTTTGAGACATTCCGAACGGTTTTTCGGTTTCTGATAGGCAGTGATGTCTATCAGATCCCAGTAAAGCGAACCTTCTTCAAGTTTTCCTTTCTGCTCCGTGATAACCTCGGTGTAAGGTTTCTCCTTCTTTTTGGATTTCTCTTTCGATGCCATAGTCTTACTCTGAAAAAAGTTGGTAATGTTGTATTTTCAAACGGTTGAATTCTATCATCCCACTCATAAAAAAACAAAAACGGCGCTGAATAATAGAACGCAAAAAAAACATGTCAACACTTTTTAATTCAACATATTGATTTTATTAAATATTTTATTCATAAAAAATCTTAAAAAAGCGAAATATGCTCTTTTCTGACTATAGTTTCGTCTCTTCCGGGGCCTACCGAAATTATTGAAACGGGAACACCTAATTTTTTCTCTATGAAAGAGATATATTCCTTTGCTTCATGCGGCAGATCATCATATTTTCTGATCTTCGCGATATCACATTTCCACCCTTTTAATTCGGCATATTCAGGTTCGATTTTCTCGCAAAGCGCTATCGAAGCAGGAAAAGAATTGATTCTCCGGCCTTCAGCCTTGTATCCCACAGCAACTTTTATCGTGTCAAAGTCATTCAGAACATCTAATTTCGTGAGTGCAATCGAGGTGATCCCGCTCATTTCAAAGACATATTTCAGAGCTGCGAGATCGAGCCAGCCGCATCTTCTCGGTCTGCCGGTCGTCGTTCCGAACTCATATCCGGTACGCCTTAATTTTTCGCCGTCGGATCCGTGGTCTTCAGTCGGGAAAGGACCCGCTCCGACACGCGTCGTGTAAGCCTTTACAAGCCCGATATTGTCTGCAACTTTGTTTCCGGGAAGTCCGCAGCCGAGTGCAAAATAACCGGAGAGAGTGTTTGAAGAAGTTACGAAAGGATAAGTTCCGTGGTCGATATCGAGCATTGCACCCTGCGCTCCTTCCATGAGGACTTTCTTTCCTTCCGAAAACTGCGCGAAACTGAAATCGGTCGGAGCGATATACGGAGCAAGGATCTTTCCGTATTCAAAGTATTTGTCGGCAAGTTTTTCGGCATCAAAAGGCTCTGTGTGATAAAGATTTACAAACATCGTATTCTTCTCTTTGAGAGCAGCCTTGATCTTCTGCAGAAGAAGTTCTTTGTCGAGCAGATCAGCAGCACGGATTCCGATTCTTGAAACCTTGTCTTCGTAAGCCGGTCCTATTCCGCGGCCGGTAGTGCCGATTTTATTATCTTTTTTCGCCTCTTCACGGCATTTGTCCAAAACTTTGTGGTAATCCATGATTATCGAAGTTTTCGGAGAAATCATAAGTTTTTCCGGAGTGACCGAAACCCCCTTCTCTTTAAGTTTTGCCGATTCGCTTTCGAACTGCTCCGGATCGAAAACGACGCCGTTGCCTATAAAACTGATTATATTGTCGCGGAGAATGCCTGAAGGAATCGCATGGAGGTCATACTTTACGCCGTCTGCGACGATCGTATGCCCCGCATTGTTTCCGCCCTGATAACGGCAGACGATATCGACCTGCTCGGTCAGAAGATCAACGACTTTTCCCTTTCCTTCATCACCCCACTGAGTGCCCGTAACGATGTGAACTGTCATTTTTCAACCCCCTCGGTTAATAACAGACGATTTTATTTATCAGCCGTTTATATACAAGTTTTTTACCCGTTTTTAAATTCGATTAAAGAAATCGATAAGTTTTTCCACATCTTCATCTTTTGTAGCCCAGCTCGTGCATATTCTCACAGCCGTATGCCTCCCGTCCGTCTTTTCCCAGAAAGAAAAAGAAAACTTTTTTAAGAGTTTTTCCAAAATTTCATCCGGAAAAACCGGAAATATCTGATTTGTAGGCGAATCAAAAAGGAATTTTACCCCTTTTGCCTCAAGCGCAGTTTTTATCTTTTCAGCCGCTTCGACCGCGTGGCGGGCAAGTTTGAAATAAAGACCGTCAGTAAAAAGCGCTGTGAACTGGATCCCGAGCAGTCTTCCCTTCGCAAGCATTCCTCCGCGCTGTTTTATCATACAGCGGAAATCTTTCTTAAGTTCCGGGTTGACTATGACGACAGCTTCGCCGAAAAGAGCGCCGTTTTTCGTTCCGCCGATGTAGAAAACGTCACAGAGTGAAGCAATATCGGAAAGCGTGAGGTCGTTTTCTTCTGCGGCAAGCCCGTAACCGAGACGCGCTCCGTCGATAAAAAGCGGAAGTCCGTACTTCCGGCAGACATCGTAAACCGCCGAAAGCTCGCTCTTTGAGTAAATAGTACCGTTTTCGGTCGGAAACGAAATATAAACCATGCCCGGCTGCACGATATGCTCGTAATTACAGTCATTTATACAGGATTCAATATATGTTTCGACCTGCCCGGCCGTCAGTTTTCCGTCTTTTGAAGGAAGAGCCATAACTTTGTGTCCCGTCGATTCTATCGCACCGGTTTCGTGGACGTTGATGTGTCCTGTAACTGCCGAGATGACACCCTGATGCGGGCGAAGGATCGAAGCAATCACTGTTGTATTCGTCTGTGTTCCGCCGACTAAAAAATGAACTTCGGGAACGTTTTTTCCCCGTTTTCCGGCAAATCCGCAGGCTGCAAGAATCAGTTTTTTCGCTTTTTCGCAGTATTTGTCGCAGCCGTAGCCGTCAGTCTGCTCGAAGTTGGTCTTAATCAGCAGGTCAAGTATCGCCGGATGGCACCCTTCAAGGTAGTCGCAGTCAAATTTTATCATTTTTTCTCTTTAGGTTTAAAAAGGATAAGACTCGAAACTATTCCCATTGCGATAAGCGTTTTGATCCTCGCTATAAAAGTTATCAGACCGCCGTCGGCACCCGAAAATCCGACAAAATTGAATATGACGTATCCGATTCCTTCCCCAACTCCGAGCTTCATCGGAATAAAGGCAAGAATGTAGTTGCCGAGCTTTACGGCGCAGAAGGCAAGCATTATTGTCGGAGCAGGATATCTGTCGAACCCTGCGAAACGGATGCAGAGAAAATAAGAGAAAAGAGCGACAAACCTTGCAAAGAACTGGATCCAGAACACTTTTTTGTAGTCGGAAGGCCTCTCTTTTCTGAAAAGATTGAGGTCGCGGTCCATTTTTTTCGCCTTTTCTATAAATTCGTCAGGATTCTTTTTGCCGAAATATTTCAATATCTTAGCCACTTTTTCCGAGATGTTGAGCTTTAAAAGGATCATCATTCCCAAATACGGCAGATAACCCAAAAGAGCGCACATAGCAACGATCATGAATATTTCAGCGTTGAAATAAGGATCATCGACAAAAACATAGACGAGAAGAGAGAGAATGACTATTGCGAAAAGCGCACATCCTTTTGAAAGTTTATAGATGTAGTTCCACAAAACTACGCTTTTTATCGAATTTTCAGAGCCGGTCACCTCTTTTATAAGACCGATCTTCACGAGTTCGCCCACTTCCCACGGAATTATCTGGTTGATGAGCGCTCCGAGACAGTTCGAAGGAAAGATCTGAAGAAAATTTTTCTTTTCAGGAAGTGTGTAATAGAGCGCCAGCGCATCGGAGCCGTTTTCCAAGATCTCGCAGGCGATAAGTATCAGCATTCCGCCGACGCCGACTTTGACGAAGACCTCGCCGACTTTGTCGAAACCTATCCCTTTAAGCAGAAAAAACAGAATGACAAGCGATGATATGAAAAGCAATATCCTTAATAGATTTCTTAACTTAGCTCTTGTTTTGGCTTCCATGAACAATCTCTAAACGCAAAAAACAAGCGGCGTATATTATAGTTTTACGGACGCTTGTCAATTTGAAAAAACAGGAAAAATTTGCTTCGCTGACGTTTATCATTAAATTTCTGCGACTATTGATTTTTTAAGGTTTTTTTATGTTCATACCGACTACAAAAAAAGAGCTTGACGCCCTCGGCTGGGAAAAGTGCGATATCATTTTCGTAAGCGGAGACGCCTATATCGACACCTATTTCGACGGTTGTGCTCTTTTAGGCAAGTATCTGATAAAACACGGTTTTCGCGTCGGGATCATCAGTCAGCCCGATATAAATTCACCGGCAGACATCAGCAGGCTCGGTGTTCCGGAGCTTTTCTGGGGCGTGAGCGGCGGCGCAATGGACAGCATGGTCGCAAACTACACTTCTCTCGGGCTCAGGCGCAAAGAGGACGATCTCACACCCGGCGGAATCAACAACAAACGCCCCGACAGAGCAGTTTTGAAGTATGTAAATCTCATCCAGCGCACTTTTACCGAAAAAAAGCTGATAACAATAGGCGGAATCGAAGCGTCACTGCGCCGGTTCGCACATTACGATTCGCACACCGACAAAATCAGAGGCTCGATCCTCGCCGATTCAAAAGCCGACATTCTCGTTTTCGGGATGGGGGAAAGAGCGAATTTAGAACTTGCCGAAACGCTTAAAAACGGCGGAAATATTGAAGAAATACGCGGTATTTGCTATATGGCAAAAGAGGTACCGGCAGATTTTGTGAAACTTCCGGATTTTGAGGAATGTGCCGCTTCTAAAGACAGATTTCTTGAAATGTCGAAACTCTTTTTCAATTCGTGCAAACTCAAAAAAGGAATTTTTCAGAAACAGGCCGGAAGGTTCGTCGTGCAGAATCAGCCCGCTCTGCCGCTCACAAGTGCCGAACTTGATGAAATCCACGAACTCGATTTTGAAAGAAAAGTCCACCCCTACTACGCCGCAATGGGAGAAGTCCGCGCGCTCGACACAATAAAGACTTCGGTTCTGACTCACCGGGGCTGCTTCGGAGCGTGCTCTTTCTGCTCGATCACGGCTCATCAGGGAGCCGACATAATTTCCAGAAGCGAAGAATCGATAATCCGCGAAATCACTAAAATGGCTTCAAAACCAGACTTCAACGGCGTGATAAGCGACATCGGCGGCCCGACTGCAAACATGTACGGCATGGATTTTGTCAAAGGTGAAAACGGACACTGTGCTCTCAGAGAGTGCCTTTTCCCGAAAGTCTGCGACAGGCTTCCCGTTGACCACTCGCGTCAGATCGAACTTCTAAAAAAAGTGAGAAAAATCAAGAATATCAAGCACATATTTATTTCTTCAGGAATCCGTTACGACCTCATTTTAGCCGACAAAATCCACGGTCAGGAATATCTCACTGAAATTCTCACGCACCACATTTCAGGACAGATGAAGATAGCGCCGGAACATATAATTAAAAACGTCACCGATTTGATGAACAAGCCCGACGGCCGCAACTTGAAAGAGTTCAAAGAACTTTTTGACAGAACCGTTAGAAAACTGAAAAGTCCGCTTTATCTCACCTACTACTTCATTGCGGCTTTTCCGGGATGTACCGAGCGCGACCAGATCGAAGCAAAAAAATTCATATCACAAATTCTGAAAACCAACCCGAAACAGGTCCAGATTTTTACTCCCACGCCTTCAACCGAAGCCACCGCCCTCTATTGGACTGAAAAAAGTTTCGACGGCAGAAAAATTTTTGTCGAAAAAAATTTCTCAAAAAGAAAACGTCAGAAAGAGATAATCACCGAAAGGAAAAAAATCTGATTCAGCAGTCAAATTCACCGGCAATAATCCGCAGAATAGCATGTGCCTGATGAGCCGCGCAGACAAGGACTCTCGCTCCGAAAAGGCCGTTTCCGGCATCGACATCGTTCGTGAGATCGCCGCAGAGATAGAATTTGTCGGTAATTTTTCTCGTTTTTATAAGATTGGCTGAATTGAGGCTTGCCATTCCAGAGCCCGACACAAGATAAGTTTCAGGCATATTTTCAAGAACAGCGTTAACGAGCATCGCCTTCGTCTCTGCTTTGTCGAAAGCTTCGCAGACTATCGGAAAACCTTTGAGAAGTGATGTCGCATTTTCTTCAGTGATTTTCGCAACTTCAGCTGTAACTTCGCAGTAAGGAGCGATTTTTGAGAGATTTTCTTTCAAAGCCAGCGCCTTAAACAAACCTATCTGGTCGGCAAAATACTGCTGGCGGTTGAGGTTGGTGATTTCAATTTTGTCAAAATCGATAATCTTAAGATGCCCTACTCCAGCTCTCGCCAGAGCGATCGCGATATTCGAACCGAGCCCGCCCGCGCCGCAGACTGCGACAGAAGCCGCCGCAAATTTTTTCTGAAGTTCTTTCCCGTGTTTTGCCGCAAGAGCGTTGAAAAACTCTTCTTTTGAAGGAATCATCTAGCCGCCCCCCACAAAACTTACGATCTCAATGACATCGTTTTCACCTGCGACAGTTTCTGTGTATTTCGCTTTCGGAACGATGTTCCCGTTGAGCTCGACCGCGACTCTCGCCTTGTTATAACCGAATTTTTCAACAATTTCGGCGATGTTAAGCCCTGCAAGAGCCTCGGTTTTTCCGTTGATTTTTGTCATGGAAGCCTCCGAATCAGGTCAACACGGCGGCTTTATAGCTTATTTTTAGGGATTTGGCAATATAAAAAAATTTTATCTCATTCTGAACGTAGCGAAGAATCTAAGAGATGTTTAGCATTCCTCAACATGACGAATACCATCAGCGCAAACATTTTGCGGAAAGTGCGGTTTTGAGCGAAAAAAAATTTTGCGGATTCTTTAAAATATGCTAAATTACTATGTTTTTTCTTGTGCGCCTACGACCACAACTACAAAATAGATTTTCTTCTGTCGAAAGAATAACCAAGCAGCCCCTGCTCTACCCAGATCACATTCTTGCATATTTAACACAACATCAATTTATGCAAAAAATTATTTTATAAAAATTTGATATTCAAACATTATATGATAAAAGTATTTGCAGTAACTGTTTGCAAGGATAGAAAAAAATGGAAAATAAAATATCAATTATTGAAAGAAATAATCAAGAAATTTACATTGAAAGAAAAATTCTGGTTATCAGATGCCGTCAGGTAATGATTGATCGTGACTTGGCTGAGCTTTACGGAGTTGAAACAAAGGTTCTGAATCAGGCTGTAAAGAGGAATATTGAACGATTTCCGCAAGAATTCTGTTTCCAACTTACAAAAGAAGAAGCCGAAACAATAGCTTCAAAGTCACAGTTTGTGACTTTGAACATTCGCGGCAATCTTCGGGGAACAAATATCAAAAAACTTCCTTACGCCTTTACTGAACAAGGTATCGCTATGCTTTCAGCCGTGCTGCGAAGCGAAATTGCTGTTAAAATAAGTATTGTGATTATGAACGCTTTTGTCCGTATGCGTCATTATTTGTTGGAAAATTCCGGCATCATAAACCGTCTTTCGGCTACGGAAATTAAACTGATTGAGCACGATAAAAATTTTAAAAAGATTTTTGATTTGTAGAATTGCGGCTCACTGACGACCTTAAAGATGCTCGTCACGAACATTTTACTTGGGCTGTTTTCACCGAAACATTCTTCAACTACAGGCTCGCTCAATCCTGAGGTTTCCCATGTTTCAAAAATATCGGGAACACCGCTTCCTGCATGCTCTCCGAAACCGATCAGATTCAACATTTTCATAATGTTTGCGTTTCTCGGCTCGGAATCTCCGCCGCGAAGCATCTGTTTTTTCCCGACAATCGCTGTTCCGGGATTTTTGAGAACAATTTTGTCTGGATATTTGTCAATAACAACACCTCGGGGCAAAAAAATAATCGGCATTTACAAGACAGTTGACGAGTGCCTCGCGTACGGATTTGTGAATAATTGTTTCATCAACTCTCACCATGCCGTCAAGTTGAAAAGGCTTTTCAAGATCCCTTGTCAGCTTGGCGGAAACCATAGTGAAAAAATCAAACACATTTCCTGTCCAATCAGGTGACTGTGACTGAATTCTGTCTGTCCATCTGACAGAAAGCAGAGCATGATCTTTGTAATCTAAAAAGAAATTCGGATATTCTCTTGTAATAGTGTGTTCCAATCCGAACATCATAAGTCCGGCGCAGGTCGGATGCATGTGTTTATCCCTCAAATCGTTGCCTGCCGCCCCGATTCGTTCCAAAAATTCATCATCCGGAAGTTTCGCCCATGCATTTCCGCGATGTTCGTTTTCAAACCAGATGCGATATGATTTGACAGATTCTTTGTCAAACACGGAAAGATCAAGATTTTCAAGAATTTTCATGTCAGTTGTCAATCTGCTCTGATCACGGAGCATTGCTTGAACTTCGTCTCTGGTGCAATGATAATCGCCTTCCAGCGTTCTTTTGAAAGAGCCTTTATACATATCTACGTTTATATAGACAGGCTTATGCTCTCTACTTGCCGCAGGAACATTGATAACCACAATCACTGAATCCGCGATTTCGTAAACATTGACATCTCTCTCATCAAGAAGATTAACACTTACCTTCTTGGAATTGTTGATCTGATTCCAAAAATTTTTTATCAGTTTGGGAGCATCTTTCATGCCGGTCGCAAACCAGGAACCGTCTTTTCTTTCGCGGACTCCGCAGATAATCACACCTCCGTAAGTGTTTGCCATCGCTGAATAAGTTTCCCACAAATTTTGAGGAAGACCTCCTTCCGCGGCCTTAACTTCGCGCCGATTGTCTTCTCTATATTTATCAAACTTTTCAATAACAAAAATTTCATTCATGGTTTCAACTCACCATTAGCAAAATAATTTAGAAATTCCAATAAACACCAACAACAATATTATATCAACAAATTTTATAAATAAAAGTAAAATATCTAAATATTCGATATTTTAAAAACAGAGATTATTTTGAAAAGATATTGAAGATAATACAAAAAAAAGCTCGAAATGATAATCGAATAGCCCACGCTCCAACCATAATTTTCTCCATAAAAAACGTTGGCAGGAGAAATTGTATGCAAGGAAACAAGAAAAAATCAAACTCTGTGAGTTTACGACTTAGGGCTGACAATTACACTGCCGATCCCTTCAAGGAATTTCTTCACCTGACTCGATTCGCTCTTGCCGGTTTTGCACCAGGTAGCAAAATGCTCGCAGTTGTTTGTCGCAATGTTGTAAGCCCTTTCTCCAAGCCGGCTTTCGGCTCTTTCTACGGTTTTTTCGGGCGAATAGAGGGTGATTTTTTCGTTACCGAACAAGATGTCGAAAGCGTTTTCTTTGTCTTTTTCGTTGCCAAAAGAAAGGAGTTTGCCAGGTCCTTCACCAGGTATCGGATTTAAAGAAGGGAGTTTGCCAAGTCCTCCACCAGGTATCGGATTTAAAGAAAGGAGTTTGCCAAGTCCCTCGAAGTCATCAGCTTCAGAATTTTCGACATAATCGCGGTAAGCTTCGAAATCTACGACAAAGACATTGTCAGCACCGTCTTTAAACCGCGAGAGAGGTGCTTGATGGATGCTGATATAGCTGAAATCGACGCCGAAATCGCTCTCTTCATTGGAGTAATGGATGACCTCGCTGTTTCCGATGTATATGCCGTAATGATCGTAGATATCTCTGTGGACACCGATGACATCGCCTCTTTTGAGTTCCGAGTCGGAAACAGTGCGGATGAAATCGCTGGTTTTCTTTCTGAACTTTTTAATACGGGGTTTTTTAATTGAAGGAACTACTATTTCTTTGATTCCATCCTCAATAATTTCATCCAATTCTTCTTTGCTTTCACGAAAAATGTCTCCAAGTTCTGCGATTTTTTCCTCGGCTTCCTCTTTAATTTCTTTAAGTTTATCAAAAACATCGTCCCATCCCATAGTAACCCTCCTTGTTAAAAATCCTCTCAACATTTACAGTAGCTTAAACTGTTTGTCAATTGTAAAAAAACCGTTTTTCCGAAAATTTTCAAAAAAAGTTTACGGAAGTGATTATAAACGCATGGTTGGGCATGTAGTGCCCAAGGTGAAATTTTTTCTCAGAATCTGCTATCTGAATCAAAAAAACAGCATAAGCAGCACAAATGCCGCAAAAGTCAGCGATTTTTTTAGTTTGGTTTGTTTTCCAATTTCTCGATTACGCACTCGTGGACTTTTGTGTCTTTGTCGTAGTTCACGCCGACAAGGAGCAGGTTGTCGAGATAATTTTCGAGCACCGCCGGATAACGTTTTTCTTTGATTTGTTTTATCGCCGTGTCGGCATCCTGATTGCACTTGAGTTCGACGATTATTGCAGGATCTTTTTTGTTAAGCGGAATAAAACCGATGTCGGCAAAACCGTAACCAGAGGGAAGTTCCTGAATTATCGTATACTTTCTTCTCGCTGTGTAAAAAGCGATTATTATCGCAGCCTGCAAAGACGCCTCGCGGTTGTAGTTTTTCAAGCTTGAAACTTCTGTGTGAGCCCTATCTAGAGCCGCCGCGACTTCTTCTGCCGCTCCTTCTTTGACAAGTTCAAGAAGTTCCTCTGAATATCTGATCATTTCCGCAATTTTACTGAAATTCTCGGCATCACCGACTGCTGATTCCCACTCCTGGCGGATTTCTTTGTTCGGAATGCGGCATAACCCGGTTTCTTCATCATAATTCAGATATCCGAGGTGGATAAGATAGGTAAAAACGTTGTCACGGTTTTTGATCTCTTTCAGGTCATTCCTGAAATTCACAATATTTACAGGCACTTCCCTGCCGCTTAACATGTCAATGATCGCGCTTTTTATGCCGTCGAAATCGAGTTTTATATAATCGGAAACTGCTTCGTAGGAACCAGTGACCTGCCAGTAATTTGCATATCTGCGGCGCGTCATTGCCTTGACCACTGAATTCGGGTTATAAATATCAATTTTGCCGATTCTGTAGCCGTCATACCAGTTTTCACACTCGGCAAAACTCATTTCGTAACGGTCACAAAGTGCCTCGACTTCATCTTTTGTAAAACCGAAAAATTCCTCCATACCGAACGGATCAAGCATGTTGGATTCCTCAAAGACATTGAGTTTTGACTGCACTTTGTCGCGGATTATGGGGAGAATTCCGGTGAGATAAGCAAGAGCGATTGCCGGGGAAAGCTCGTTGTTCTTGAAAAGCGAGTTTAAAAGCTCAAGATATTCTTTCAAAAGTTCTTCACTAACCCGCTCACGCACTAAAACGTCGTATTCGTCAATGATTATCACGAATTTTGTTCCGGTTTTTGTGTAAATGTGCTGAATCATTCTCGCTATAGGATCTTTTTCCGAAAATTCAATATCAGGAAATTCGTTCCGGAAATCTTCAAGAATGTATTCTCTTAAATTTTTCAAAATATCTTTTTTATTCTGCACCGTGCTGTAAAAAGCACCCAAATCAATAGTAAGTGTATTGAATTTATTGAGATTTTCCTTGAAACAAGGCTCGTTTGCAATTTTCAGGTTTTCAAAAAGCGCAAGAGAATCACACCCTTTTGAAAAATAGGCTGTCATCATTTTGCTGATTCTCGTTTTGCCGAATCTGCGCGGCCTGGAAACGCAGATGAATTTTTGATCTGTGTTGATAAATTCGCTGATTTTTTGGATAAACATTGATTTGTCTACAAAAATCTTTGAATTCAAAGCTTCTTTTAAATTTTCATTTCCCGGATTGATGTAAATTCCCATCGCCGACACCTTGCAGACATCAATAAAACCGCACTATTATAGAGAAAATCCGGAAAAAGGCAAATCATCTTCGCATCATAAACTCCCGAATCCATCTCCGGCAAAAAAAATCCGCGCTTGGGCGATATGCGCCCTACCCACTGTGTTAAACACATCCGAACCGCGCTTCATAAAGGTTATGAGCGCAACTTTTACTATTTTTTATTGGAGGAAAAAATGAAAAGATTTTTCGGATTCACACTTGCTGCGGTTGTTTTCACAATGCTCTGCTCCTGCGCTTCGCAGATTTCTACGCTGAGTGTTTCAAAGGAGACAAAACTCGCCCCCGAGGCGATGCATGTCTGGTCCCGCCCGATTGAAATCGGGTTTCAGGTTCAGGGTTTTATCGAGGGAAAAGCCGACAACAAAACAAAAGAGGCTGTAAGTTTGGAAGCTGCAAGCGGAATGAAGCTCAATCTTTTTTCAAAAAATTCCGCAGTTGATGTCGAAAAGCTCTCCCCGCTTGCAAAACTTGCCGCATTCAACGCGATTCAAAGCGCAAACGCTGACGGAATGATCATCACGATGCTTAAAGAGGAGAACAAAGACGGGAAAAAAACGGCGTGGGTCAAGGGAATCGCCCTTAAACTTGTCATTTATGACGAAGTCTCGGTCGAAAGAAGCGATGCTTTCAGATACTGCCAGCTTTCCTGCGAAAAAGGAAACTGCCAGGGCTGCCTGAGAATTCCGGAAGAAAAAAGCGGAAAACCCGAAGCTGCTCCGAAAATTTTCAAGGAAGCTGCCAGACAGAATCCTGCACCGGCTCCGGCACCGAAAGAAGAAAAATCAGATGAATAGCTTTTGGATGGTAACGAAATGAAATCATTGATTTTTTTCACAACATTGCTTGCCATGGCTCTCTGCTTCGGCAGCTTCACTCTGACAGCCGCACCGAGGACGCTTGACGAAATCAGCGGTCAGCAGAGCGAAGAGACAAAAAAGAAAATCGAAGCCCAAAGGGAGGAAGAGGAAACGGCCGAAAAGCTGGAAGATGCGCAGTTCGCGAAACGTAAAAGGATGATAATCGCGACAACTACGCTTGTTTCGGGAGTCGTTCTTGGCGGTTTAGGCGGATTTTCGTTATATGAAATGAGCAATTCAAAGAACCGGCACGACAAATATACCGAAAGATACCACAACGCCACTTTTCCTGAAGAAGCCGAAAAATACAGGAAAAAGGCAAAAAACGCCGATGACGACAGAGTGAAGTTCATGGCTCTCGGTGCTGCCGGAGTTGCTCTCGGCGCGGCTTTGATAACAACCGGAATCGTGTTTTACAGCATAGAGTTCGAGGAAGAAAAGGAGGCGAAAAAAACAAAAGTTTCCTTCGGTGCTAACCCGCTTGAGAACTCAATTTACCTGACACTTAACTGGTAGGAGGCGAAAAATGAAAAATATCTGTCTACTTATCACGATTTGTCTCTTTTCCTTGATTCTGGCGTCATGCGGAGAGAAATCGACGGAAGAAAAACCGGACAGTCAGCAGACTTCCTCTTTCATCTGGTCTGTAAAAACCTCAAACAAAATGAACTGGCAGGAAGCTAAAGATTATTGTCAGAATCTGACGGAACGCGAGCAGACAGACTGGCATCTGCCGACAATAGAAGAACTCAGGGATCTGATTCAGAGCTGTCCCGGAACTATCACAGGCGGATCTTGCAGCGTGTCGGAAACCTGCGCGGACAGCGGCTGTCTGGATGAAAACTGCCAGGCATGTTCTCCTGAATCAGACGGAAGCTACAGCAGGCTCGGGGACACAAACCAGCTGTGGTCGGCGACATCGGTTTCAGACCATGATTCCGGCGCGTGGTATGTCGATTTCAGCAATGCAGGGATCTATCAGGACGGCAAGGAAAACTACCGTTATGTCCGCTGCACAAGGATCGTAAAAGGAAGCGAAAGAAAGCGGGATTGTCAGGAACTTCCGGATAAAGCTGTTTGGAATACAGTTTCAGAAATTACACAGACCTGGAACAGTGAAGAGTGGATTCCGACAACGACTGCAAGCTACAACGAAGAAGCAAGCTCTGCGGAATGCCGCTTCAAATGTTTTGAAAACTACGAATGGGACGGAACCGCCTGCGTCAACGCAAAGCGGAGTGCGGAATGTACCGGACTGCCTGAAAATGCAAGCTGGAATACCGTTTCAAGCATAACGCAGACCTGGAACGATGAAGAGTGGATTCCAACAACGACTGCAAGCTACAACGAAGAAGCAAGCGATAAGGAATGCCGCTTCAAGTGCAACACGAACTACTCATGGAAAAATTCAGAATGCGTTGCCGAAACAAGAACAGCAAACTGCTCCGGCCTTCCCGAAAATGCAGACTGGAACACGGCTTCAAGTATAACACAGACATGGAACGGCACAGACTGGGTTCCGGCAGCTACCGGAAATTACAACACGAATCCGAGTTCGGCAGAATGCCGGTTCAAGTGCAATAACAACTATTTCTGGAACGGTTCGCAATGTGTAAACCCGTGCGATTCCAATGTGTGCAGAAGCGTTGCAAATGCCAACGGTGAGTGCAAAGCTTTAAATGCGACCCGGTATTCCTGCGGCTGCAAAACGAACTATACATGGAATGAATCCGCACTGACCTGTGAGGCGGACTCAAGAACTTCCGCATGTCAGGGGCTGCCGGAAAACGCTGTCTGGAATACGGCCTCAAGCATAACGCAGACATGGAGCGGCACAGACTGGGTTCCTTCAACGGAAGGAAGTTTCAGCAACAGTGCAAGCACGACCCGGTGCATATTCAAGTGCAAAGAGAACTATAGTTGGAAAAATTCGCAATGCAAAGCCGACACAAGAACCGTAAACTGCACAGAAATTCCGGAAAATGCAGAATGGAACTCCGTTTCGACAATTACACAGACCTGGAACGGCTCGACCTGGATTCCTTCAAACACGAGCATTTACAATGAAAATCCGAGCACGAATGAGTGCAGGTTCAAATGCAAAACCAACTATAAACACTGGGCGGCGACTTCTCTTTTTCCGGAATCATGCGACCCTGAAACAAAAGAGTATGTCTGCCCTGACAAACCGGAAAATTCAAGCTGGAACAGCGTATCCTATTACTTGCAGACCTGGAACGGGGAAAAGTGGATTCCGGAAGAAAGCTCAACAACCTATAATAAAACTCCGAGCACAACTGAATGCCGCTTCAAATGCAATGAAAACTACACTTGGAATAACTCGCAATGCAGAGCGGATTCAAGAACGGAAGACTGCACAGAAATTCCTGAAAATGCTGAATGGAATAACGGCTCAACTGTTTTCCAAACATGGAACGGCTCAACCTGGTTTCCTTCAAACGTAAGCAGTTACAGCGAAAATCCTGACTCTGAAGAATGCACATTCCGATGCATCGAAGAGCATTTTTGGCGACTTGGCGAATGTATATCCCCGTGCGACGACGATCCCTGTTCATATTTCGAAAACGCAGAGAACGAATGCAAAGCTTTTACATGGAACAGATATATCTGCACCTGCAGAAGCGGTTATTACTGGTCGGGAACAAAAAAAGGATGTTCGACCGATCGCCCGGCACTCGGCAACATCTGCACAGGTCAGGGCACAGGAATAGATTCTGAATACGGATTCTGCGTTCCCCAAAATTTCAGCATAGAAGCTGCCGCGGAAAACGAAAATATCGTTGTAGACAACAATACCGGCCTGATGTGGCAGCAGACTGTTCCAGACGAGACGGTTAATCGGTCAACAGCTCAAAATTACTGCAACAATCTGGTTTACGGCGGCTATGACGGATGGCGGCTGCCGACAACGCATGAACTTCTTACGATCGTCGATTACGGAAAATATTTTCCGGCAACAGATACAACATATTTCCCTGACACATCGGGTTCGTTCTGGGCTTATGACGCTAACGGCGGCACATCACGCGGAGTATCTTTCAATTTCGGAGGAACAGACACCTTACTCAACAACAAATATGTGCGGTGCGTAAAAGGAGAAAAAATGCCGCTCGGCAGTCTGACATCTTCATATATCGGCGGTGACAGTGTCGTGGAAGATTCAGTAACCGGATTTATGTGGCAGGGAACTTATCCTTCACAAAAAACATGGTGGGCAGCTTTTCAGTATTGCGAAAATCTGACTTATGCAGGTTACAGCGACTGGCGGTTGCCGAATATAAACGAGCTTACATCTCTCGTCAGTTATGAACAAAGCAATCCAGCTTCCGAATTTCCGGATATGCCCGCCAGCTATTTCTGGTCATCGACGTTCTATGCCTACGACACAAGTCATGCATGGGAGATAAACTTCAAAAACGGAGAAGTAACGCATAAAAATCAAAGTGACGACTGGAGTAATTACGACGGCAGTTACCTTGTCCGCTGCGTCCGCTCAAATAATTAAACCGTGAAGTAAACTTCACACTACTTCACAAAAAACTTCACAAAAACTTCGCTTAACTTCACAGGAAACTTCACAACTTCATGAAGTTTCCTGCACTGTCAGTCTGATAAAATCCTGAGGTTTGAAACAAGAACAAAAGATGCTGCAGTAAGTCGCCTAGTCTTTCTTGAAAATTTTCGGAAATTCTTTAAGGATGTCGCAGAGTTCGTCGATGCTGTCGCGGCACATTTCCCCGAATTCTTCGAAAGCGACCTCGCGCGACACCTCGTCGTTTTTCATCGTGTCGATGAAATTGAAAATACTCTCGATCAAACCCGGCTCGTTTTCTCCGCCGCAGTTTTCTTCGCTGCACTCTTCGGTTTCGCTCTCTTCGTTTTCACCGGACTCGTCGCAAGCGCATTCGGAACGACTTCGTTTCCGTTCTCTGCTGCAACATAAACCGCGTCGATGACCATATCTTCATTCTTTCTGATTGTGTTTTTTGTCATAATTTCCTCCATAAAAAAAGTTGACGAGAATGATTATAAACGCCTAGTTGGGCATATAATGTCCAAGTGCAAAAAATATGAAAAAAATTTTTCTCATTCTGATCGCAGCAGAGAACTCACCAGTGCAAACATTTTGCGAAAAGTGCGGTTTTGACAGTTTATTTCGCGTGGCTGATGTAACAGCTAAAAACGAACTTCAAAAGATTAAATAATTTACAAGGATTTCCTTCAGTGACCGCTGCGAATTTGACCGATCCTCAATACTATTATATCTGAAACAATACCTCTTCTATTTCTTTTCCTAAACCTTAGCCATTTCCCTTATCAGCGAATAAAGTTCTTCGTGGTATTTTTTCAATTTCTTTACATAGTCAGAATTATGATTGTTGTTTCTGATAATGGATCTCTTAACATTTTCAATTTCATCAACCATAGAATCAAACAATGCGGCTTCACATTGTCTGTATTGCTCTTCCATTTTTGAAGCAATATCGGATGAAATATCAGAGAATTGATTGAATGTCTCTCTTTTTGCTTCCTGTATTTCTCTATTGCGCTCGCTTTCTTTTACTGCAGAAATCACATCTATAACAACTCCTATTCCTGCCAATACAGGTCCAAGGACAGCGGCAACTTTACCTATTTTTGAAGCAATGCCGACAGCTTGCCATGGTTTAAAATTAACTCCGAAAAATTTTCCCACCTGGAAGACCGTATTATGTAACGCTGTCCCGGAGACAGTAGTCATTTTAGCCAGATTTTCTGCACCACCGACTGAACTGATAAATGCACAGCTGGCATCAGTTCCAATTTTTGCCAAGTTATTATATTTAGCAGCAAATACCGCAAACTCATGGTCCGTTGAAACGCCGTTTACATCTATATTACCGCATTTTATCTGCTGCATAACGAATTCACCTTGTTCGGAATTTAAAATATCTCCGATCTCCAGAATCATGGATTTTTGAGCTTCATCTATATGATTCTGTATATTTACAATTGCCTTTTCTGTAATATTTTCAATTTCCTTATTAACATTATCACATTCATATTGCCCGATCTCTTCTACTCCTATTCTATTGATCAAAGCATTGACTACGGACATTATCGTACTTCGCAAATCTCTTTCGGCATCGCATATATAAAATTTCACATCGTTTTTATACTTCATAACTACTGATCCCGAACGTCTGAGAAGAGCCATCATATTTTTATCTACTTCTGTACTCGTATTGGAAATTTCCTGATCAATGGCACCGATCATGATACGGCACGGAGCATCAAGTTTTGCGAGCAGTTTTTTATCGCCGACATACTTGTTCAATTCTTCTACAAAAGAATTAAAATGACTATATTCTATCAACTCCTGACCGTTATCTTTAT
>Ga0310690_10002955_pt1 | contig 26522 bp, 27 predicted proteins | sample AusTroGonzalo_MG_2_FD_207661 | JGI IMG/M metagenome (GOLD analysis project Ga0310690, IMG submission 207661) | Bovine rumen microbial communities from tropical cattle in Woodstock, Queensland, Australia - Gonzalo_04 (v2) (version 2) | ecosystem: Host-associated > Mammals > Digestive system >...
CCTCCCGGCAGAAGACGCTCCGTTCTTTTTGAAGGACTACTACGACTATTATAAGACGCCCCGTGGCTACCACAAGCGTTCGCTCAATAGCAACACCGGCTGGATCAAGTCCGCAGGAACCTCTCTATTGAACACGAAGTTGCTCGCTTATGCCAACGAAATCGAAAGCGCGGTCCTCGTGATTCACGGCGAAAAGGCTCACAGCCGCTACTTCAGCGAAGGTGCTTTCGAAAAGATGACCGGCAAGAAAGTCAAGGTCCCCGCAAAGCTTGACCCTGCGAAGAACTGGAACATGACTGTCGGCAACAAGGAACTTATGATCCTCCCGGGAGCAGTCCACACCGACCTCTACGACGATGTGAACGGCAGAATTCCTTACGACAAGATGGAAGAATTCTTCAAGGCAAATTTAAAGTAAATGTCATTATGAAAAAACTATTTGCTTACATCGTCGCGATTTTGCTGCTGTCGGCTTGCAGTTCCGACGCAGCTTCTTCAACGAAACCGTCGCAACCCGAATCCGAGAAAGGGAGCGCCTCTATGAAACTCAAGATTCATGTAAACGATACGACTTTTACGGCGACGCTTGCCGACAATTCTTCGGCGGAAGCTTTTGCGGAGTATCTATCGCAGGGCGATTTGACGCTCGATATGCATGACTACGGAAGTTTCGAGAAGGTGGCGGATTTGCCCACGACGCTTCCGCGGAACGACACGCAAATCGATACCGATGCAGGCGACCTGATTCTTTATCTAGGCAAGCGAATCGTGATTTATTACGACAAGAATTCCTGGAACTTCACCCGTCTTGGGAAAATCGACAACGTGAACAAGAATCGCCTAAAACAAATCCTCGGCGATGGCAATGCGACTGTCACTTTTTCGGTGAAATGAAAACGAAACCCCGACCTTTGATGGTCGGGGCATTTTGTTTTACTTCACGAACGCTTGCAGGATTTTTCCTGCGTCATCGCCTTCGAGAAAACGAGGGCCTTCGATGGTCTTGTATTCAAAACCGACAAACTCAGAAAAGCAGAGTGCTGCGAACTTGCGGTCTTTTGAATAACACAGTGACAGACGCCAGTGTCCGTTCGGGGATGTTTCCGGCTTGCCATCTTCCTTGATGAGAGTCACCACTTCGCCGGGAGCAGCGAAGGCGAGTTGCTTCACCTTCTCGCCGTCAGCAAGGGCGTAATCAAGGCATAGCCCGACAATGGGGGAATTGGTCGGGGTGTAGGTGACGTTTGTGATAAAGCCGAAAAACTTCTTTTCGACCTTGATATACGGTTTTTCGAAGAGGGCTTTCGCCATCTCCATCTTGGAAATATTTTCCATAATTCTTTCTCTTTTTTGAAAATTGTTGAATAAGTACACTGAGCTTGTCGAAGTGCACATTAATGAGTTTTTGAGAAAGAACTTGTTAACAGAGAATCCGTTTCAGCGTAAAAACGTAATAATCCTTGGAGACAAGGTAAGAAAGCGGAGACGGGAAGCCGTTTCGTTGAAGATTCGTTGCCGAAACATTCTTGATGCGATGAAGTTTTTCGCCCTTGAAAAGGCTGCCGTCGCGGCCGATGATCCTGTAAAGTGGCCCACCGCGTTGCGGCCGTAAGGAAACTTGCGAAAATGGCCTGCGATTCCCTAGAAACAGCGCTGATTGAAACGGGCTATCGGAATCGATATAGGAATTGCCTGATTGCTGATCTTGATTATCTGCAGGTGAAACGGTAAATTCCGTATCTGCCGATAGGTAGGTGTCCCCGAAATGTCCGTCAAGCGCCGTAGGCAAGGCGAATAACGCTAGAGTGGCAAGAACCAGACTAGCAAAAGTCAAGAACATGTTTGTCTTTAGCTTCGCCATCGCTCTTGAATATACAAAAAATAGTTCTCATCGGCTTATGCTTTTTAGGCATAGAGGTCTATAATAAATAAGTATTTGTTATTATGTGGGACATAATGTATATTATGGCTGTAACAGAGGGCCCGTATGAAAAAACTTATCCTCATTCTTTTAACTGTACTCATGGGAGTCTCTATGGCTGCTGAAAAGAAAATCCTGGTCGTGTACTATTCCCGTGCCGACGAAAACTACGGCGTGGGCGAAATCACCAAGGGCAACACCGAAATCATTGCCGAGATGATTGCGAAAAAGACGGGCGGCACGCTTTTGCATGTGGAACCTGCCAAGGAATACCCTAAGAAGTATGACGACTGCATCAACGTGGCGAAAAAGGAACTTGCCCAGGATGCGCGCCCGGCGATTAAGCCCGTGAACGTGAATCCTGAGGACTTCGACGAAATCTACATCGGTTATCCGGTGTGGTGGGGCGAAATGCCTATGCCGATGTTCACTTTCCTCGAGAAGTACAATCTGAAGGGAAAGACGATTCACCCGTTTGTGACGCACGAAGGCAGCGGCCTTTCGGGAGTCGCCAAACTCAAGAAGGTGACTGGCGCAAACGTGACTGCGGGCCTTGCCATCTACGGGCATGTCGCGCAGAATGAACGCGAAAAAGCGCAGAAGGAAGTGGACAAGTGGGTAAAATAGCCCGCTACTTTGCGAGGAAACAAAGCGCCGAGAGTGCGCGAGGTAATAATGCGTCTTGAAATTCCGCTGACAATTCTTTCGCTCTCGCTGATGGGAGGGAACATGTTCTTCCCGTGGGCTCCTGCGCACGAGATTATCGGCGTGTTGCTGATTGTCGTGTGGGTGGTGCATGTGTATGCGAATCGGCGCTGGTTCAAGGCGGTGTTTCGCGGGCGGTACAATCCGTATCGCATCGTACAGACTGTCGTGAATTGCGGAATGCTGATTTGTGCGGCATTCCTCGCGATAAGCGGCGTGATGCTCTCGAATCATGTGTTCGCATTCCTCGGAATTGAATCGGGAGCGAGTTTTGCCCGGACGACTCACTTGCTCGCTTCGCACTGGTACTTCGTATTTATCGCATTACATATTGGACTGCATGTAAGTGTTATCTTTAGCCGATTAGGGATTGCGCGGATTGTTATGGTTTCACGCGGAGCGGTTGTCGCGACCCGCATTGTAGTTGCGCTAATCAGTACCTACGGCGTGTACGCCTTTATCGAACGCGGCCTCTGGAAATACTTGACGCTCCAGCAACCATTCTTCTTTATGGACATGGAACGCGGCGATGTGCTGTTCTTTGTCGATTATATTGCAATAATCGCAGCCTTGGCGGCTGCGATGTATTACGTGGTGCGCAGGATAAATTCCCCAAAATAGTTATTGAAAAATTTGATAACAAGCGATTAAAAAATTGTATTGGGAATTCTCCGGAAAAGTTTCTAATGTTATCAAGTTAAACTGTGCTTTAAGGTGAATTCATGTCCGAAGTCAAAAAGTTTCCGGCTAAAGATTTCTATAAGATTGATTTGAAAAATTCGACACTGCTCGATGTTCGTGAATCGAGCGAGGCTACCGTGCGCCCGGTGAATGGCGCTGTTCAGATTCCGTTTTTTGAACTTTCGAAAAAAGTGGACTCTATTCCGAAAGATAAGCCGGTTTATGTGTTTTGCTCCACGGGAGATCGTTCCGAACAAGTCGCTGAAATCCTTGCCGACAGGGATTACGATGTGTATAATGTTGAGGGAGGGCTTGAGACTGTTCTGAAAACCCATTTTGTTGATGCCAAGGGGCAAAAATGCCCGGGTCCGATTGTTCAAGTTGACGAAGCGGTAAAAAGCGCCTTGGTCGGTGACGAAATCCAGGCCGAAGCGGATGAAAAGGCATTTTTCTCGGATATTGAAGTTTGGTGCCAGCGTACCGGAAACGAACTGAAGTCGCTCTCCGAAAAAGACGGCGTTATTTATGCAACCATCGTAAAAAAAGAATCTCCTGTACCCGAAACCAGGAACTTTGAACACGGCAAAACTTTTGTAGTTTTCAGCGGAGATTTGGACAAGGCGATTGCATCATTCATCATGGCGAATGGTGCCGCAGCGATGGGTCGCCCGGTCACCATGTTCTTTACCTTCTGGGGCGTGAGCATTCTGCGCAGACCCGAAAAAGTCCGCGTCAAGAAATCGTTCATCGGAAAAATGTTCGGTTTCATGATGCCGCGCGGTTCCAAGAAGTTGGGTCTTTCCCGCATGAATTTTGGCGGCATCGGCGCGAAGATGATTCGGGCGGTCATGAAGCAGAATGGAGTTTCTTCGCTTGAAGAATTGATTCAGAGCGCACGAGAAAAGGGCGTGAAATTTGTCGCCTGCCAGATGTCTATGGAACTGATGGGCATTAAAGCCGAAGAACTGATTGACGGCGTGGAACTCGGCGGTGTCGCGACGATGCTCGGCTCCACTGAAAAATCGGATCTCACGTACTTTATCTAAGCTAGACAAATGCGAGAACAATCCAAATATGATTTCGACACTGTCGTTGACCGGCGAAATGACGATTCGATAAAATGGAATGTGGCCGAAAACGAGTTGCCCATGTGGGTGGCGGATATGGATTTCCAAACGGCTCCCGAAATTTTGGAAGTTCTCAGGAACCGCTTGAATCAAGGAGTCTTCGGCTATACGGACATTCCCGATTCTTGGTACGATGCGTACATCGGCTGGTGGGAAAGACATCACGGCCTGAAAATGGAAAGGGAAAATCTGTTTTTCTCGACGGGCGTTGTCTATTCCATTTCGGCGATTATCAAACATTTGGCCACGACAAATGAAAATGTAGTCGTCCAGTCGCCTGTTTACAACAACTTCTATAGCAGTATCGAAAATGCAGGGCTGCACGTTGCCGAAAATCGCCTTTTGTATAAGGACGGAAACTACTCGATTGATTTTGCGGATCTGGAAGAAAAATTCGCCGATTCGCATACGAACCTGATGATTCTTTGCTGTCCCCATAACCCAATCGGTAAAATCTGGGGGGTGGAGGACTTGGCAAAAATTGGTGAACTTGCGAAAACGTACAACGTGACCGTGATTGCGGACGAAATCCATTGCGACATTACGAGGCCAGGAACACACTATACACCTTTTGCCGCTGTATCGGACACCTGCCGCGAAGTAAGCGTCACCTGTATCGCGCCGACGAAAACGTTCAACCTGGCGGGGCTTCACACGTCGGCGGTGTATGTGCCGAATCCTGCCTTGCGGAGAAAAGTGAAGCGCGCATTGCATGTGGACAAGTTGACCACCCCTAATTCTTTTGCGACGGTTGCCGCCATCGCTGCTTTTGAACAGGGCGAAAAATGGCTTGAAAGCTTGCGGGAGTACCTCTTTGAAAATCGGAAATTGGTCGAAAAATTTTTGGCCGACGAACTCCCGGAAATTACCGCCGTGAAAGGCGACGCCACTTACCTTGTATGGCTCGATATTTCATCGTTGAAGGAAACGGGAAGGAATGTCGCCGCTTATTTAAGGCGCAAGACCGGATTGTTCCTTATCGGCGGCGACGCCTACGGTTCTGGCGGAGAACATTTTTTGAGGATGAACATCGCCTGCCCCAAAAGTATTTGCCTCGATGGACTGAACCGGCTTAAAGAAGGTGTAAGGAATTTTCAAATAGGATAAACAATGGCTTTAAATCGACAAACCGCTCTTGAAATTTTGAATGTAAACGCAGATTCTTTACCGAATTTGATTGAAAAGGCGTATCAACTGCGTACGAAGTACAAGGGGAACCGCATCAGTATCCAGTTGCTCACCAATGTTCGCAGCGGAAACTGCACGCAAAACTGCGCCTATTGCGCCCAGTCGCGAGATTCCGAAGCGCCTATTGAAAAATACCGCTATGTAGAAGACAAAAAGTTGTATGGAGACAACGATCTCGTTGACGAAATGCACCTGGCTAGGCATTGCATCGGGCTGAGCGGAATCCGCTTTGCCGATGACGATATCGAAAAACTCGCCGAACGCATCCGCAAGATGAAAAAGAACGACACGCAAATTTGTTGTTCTATCGGATTCTTGACCGAAAAGCAAGCGTTGATTCTTAAAGAGGCCGGACTCAACCGCATCAATCACAACTTAAATAGCAGCCGTCGCTTTTACCCGAACATCTGTACCACGCACACTTACCAGGAACGCATCGACAACCTGAAAATGCTGAAGGGGCTCGGCTTCGAAATTTGTTCCGGCGGTATTATCGGCATGGGCGAAACCGCAGAAGATGTCGTCGACATGCTTTTCGAATTGCTCGAAATCAATCCCGATTCGGTCCCGATCAATTTCTTGCTTCCGGTCGAAGGGACTCGCCTTGCCGAACGCGACATTTCAGCGCTGACTCCCGAATACTGCATCAAGGTACTTTGCCTTGCGCGACTTTTGCTCCCGAAATCGGACATTCGCTGCGCCGCAGGACGCGAGGTATATTTCAAGGGCCACGAAAAGACGCTCTTCAAGATTGCCGATTCGATTTTCGCATCGGGTTACCTCACCGAGGGCGGACAAAGTCTCGAAGAAACCTTCCGCACCATCGAAGCGGCGGGCTTTACCTGGCAAGTGGAAAGCGAATCATCCCACTAGCTTTAAAAAATACTGGTGAATACTCGTGTCGCTATTGAGTTCCGGATGGAACGAAAGCGCAATCTGGTTTCTGTAACGAACGGCAACAATCCGCTCGGGAGCGTCTGTAGTGTTCGAACTTGCCGTGCGCGAAAGGACTTCGACTTCGTTGCCGACTGATTCAAAGAAGGGCGCACGAATGAATGTCTGCGGCACTTTTCCAACGTGCGTAACTTCGTTTTCGGTGAAAAAGCTGCCGAGTTGCCTTCCGTAGGCATTCCTGCGGATAATTGCGGGGAGTGTGGCAAAGTGCGCCTTGTTTTCGCCAGCAATGTGCTCCGCAAGGAGAATTGCGCCGGCACATGTTGCAAGCACCGGCAAACCTTCAGCAATCTTTTTACGCAGAGGTTCGAAAAGTCCCAAGTCGCGCAGGAGCTTCCCTTGTACGGTGCTTTCACCGCCGGGGAGCACGAGACCGTCTAAGTGGCGGTCAAGATCTCGTAACTGCCTGATTTCAAAAACTTCGGCGCCGAGCGATTTGAGAATGCGTTCATGTTCGATGAACGCCCCCTGCACCGCGAGCACGCCGATTTGCGGTTTGTTAATTCCCATTACTTTCCCCTTTCGGCCATCAGCAGCGCGATTTCTTGTTCGTTGATACCGACCATGGCTTCGCCCAAGTCTTCAGAAAGTTTGGCAATGAGTTTTGCATCGGTGTAATTCGTCACGGCCTGCACAATGGCGGCGGCACGCTTGGCGGGGTTTCCCGACTTGAAGATTCCGGAACCTACGAAAACACCTTCGGCACCGAGTTGCATCATGAGGGCGGCATCGGCGGGGGTGGCAACACCACCGGCAGCGAAGTTCACTACGGGGAGTTTCTTGTTGTCGTGAACGAAGCGCACCAAGTCATACGACACCTGGAGTTCTTTGGCACGGTTAAAGAGCTCGTCTTCGCGCATGCTCGAAATACGGGCGATTTCCTGGTTCATCAGGCGCATGTGTCGTACGGCCTGGACGATGTCGCCCGTACCCGGTTCCCCCTTGGTACGGATCATCGATGCGCCTTCTTCGATACGGCGCAGCGCTTCGCCCAAATCCTTCGCGCCGCAGACAAACGGCACGTCGAATTCACGCTTGTTGATGTGGAAAATGTCATCGGCAGGAGAAAGCACTTCGCTTTCGTCGATGTAGTCAATTTCAATTGCCTGCAAAATTTGCGCTTCGGCAAAGTGGCCGATGCGGCATTTTGCCATCACCGGAATAGAGACCGCATCTTGAATGCCCTTGATCATCTTGGGGTCGCTCATGCGCGACACACCGCCTGCGGCACGGATATCGGCAGGGATGCGTTCCAGGGCCATCACGGCGGCGGCCCCAGCGGCTTCGGCAATTTTGGCTTGTTCGGGGGTCGTCACATCCATAATGACGCCACCCTTGAGCATTTGGGCAAGATTCTTATTGAGTTCGTAACGGTTCTGATCAGACATGTAAATCTCCTTGAAAGTGGTTGTTTTGTTTACGGCGCTTAATTTAAAACATTCGGCCTGCTTGCACAATATTCAGTTTTTTGTTATTTTTATAAGGTCAGTTAAATACCAGATTTGAAAGATTAACAAGGTCAGTTCTATGTTTAGTTACGATATGTCCAAGGCGGGAGCAAACAGTCTCTACCATTACCTTTACCAATGCATCAAAAAAGATATCGTAAGCGGAAACGTCCTTGCCGAAGAGCAACTGCCTTCCAAGCGTAATCTTGCACAGAATCTTGGTGTCAGTGTCGTGACGGTCGAAAATGCCTATGCACAGCTCTTGGCCGAGGGCTTTATTTATTCGCTCCCCAAGAAGGGCTTCTTCGTTGCGGACATTAAAGCCACGATTAACGCACAAATGCCGCATAATCACAAGAAATTACGTACCCGCAGGCTCCGCGCAGAACTCCCCGAAGAATCGGAACATACTAATCCGAAATATATCGCCGACTTTGCGAGCAACGGAGCCGATATTGAGGCGTTTCCCTTTACCACTTGGGCGAAAATCACTCGCGAAGTCCTTTGCGAAAGACAAAAGGATTTGTTGCAAGTTTCTCCTGGAATTGGTACTTTGGAACTCCGGCGCTCCATTGCACGCATGCTTCGTGAATTCAGAAATATCCACGCGACTCCCGAACAGATTGTCATTGGCGCAGGAACCGATTATTTGTACGGATTACTTGTGCAGTTACTGGGCTTTGATAAATGCTACGGCGTTGAAGATCCCGGCTATGGAAAGATTTCAAAAATATATGGCCAATACGGCGTTGAAGTTTGCCATATCCCTATTGATGGCGAAGAATTTGTCGATGCGTTGACAAAATCTAATGCCGATATTGTTCACATTTCGCCCGCGCACCATTTTCCGACAGGTAAGGTGATGCCTGTTGGCGAACGCTACCGTTTGCTTAGCTGGGCGGCGGAATCGCCCAAGCACTACATTGTAGAAGATGATTACGACAGCGAATTCCGCATGACCGGAAAACCGATTCCTGCGCTCCAAAATATTGACGTCACTGAAAAGGTTATTTATCTAAATACATTTTCCAAGACGATGACTTCGGCCATTAGACTCGGTTACATGGTACTTCCGTTGCACCTCGCTGAAAAATTTCAAAACGAACTTTCGTTCTATTCGTGTACGGTGTCGAATCTAGATCAGTATGTGATGGCGAAATTCATTGACCTTGGTTACTATGAGACGCATATCAATCGTATGCGCAATCTGTACCGAGGTAAGCGTGATTTTTTACTTAATGTAATTGCAAAGAGTCCGTTATCGAAAAATGCCTCTGTATTGGAAGAAAATGCCGGACTTCATTTTATTTTACAAGTGCAGACGAAACTTTCTGACGAAGAATTTTGCAATCGCGCCCGAATTCGCGGGGTAAATATCCGTGCCCTTTCGGAGTATTATTTTGAAGCTCAACCCTCTGCGCATAAATTTGTTATCAACTACTCTTCCGTAGAGAAGAAAAACATGCAAAAAGCTATTCGAGCGATTGAGGAGTCGCTGCTTTGCCTATAAGCCGCAGTAAATCAGGTGAACGCCTTCGAATGCGGAAAGTTCCGTTGAATCTTTGAAAAAAGCTTCGTCGAGATCTTTTGGGGTTAGGTCGTGGCAATATTTGATGCCCGATTTTTTGGCCAGTTCGACAACTTGTGCGGGGTCGTAACCATCAGCCATTCGTTCGCCACATGCGGCGGCAATTTGCTTTAGGCGGCTGATTTTAGTGGTGCTGTCCGCGCTGTTCCGCTCTTTTTCGTAGTAATCGAAAACCACCACGCTATTAGTCGCTGCAATCTGGGAAATCTGCGAAATGGTTTTGAAGAAAATTTCAATCGGAATGTAGTAGGACACTCCAAGAATCGAAAAGACGGAGCGCTTTTTGGGATTAAATCCCGCATTCATCAATCTATCAATGATGCTGTCTTTGTTGAAATCAATTTCTACAAAGTGAACTTTAGGACGCCTTTTGGTGAAAAGTTCCCGCATCCGCTCAATCTTGAAAACCTGAGTTTCATAAAGGTCCAATTCAAAGACATCTACATTTTGGCTTTTGTTCCTAAGCGCAAAAGAATCTAGGCCCGCACCCAAGAGCACATATTGCACGTCTCCTGTTTTCTGCTTGGTATCGACAATATCTTCGGCAAAACGATTACGCGGAAGAATAATCGGTAGGAAATACTGATTCAGTAAATCCTTGGTTAGATAATCTTTAACGCCTGGCTTTTTCGCAGGGAGAAAAGTCCTTGCGAGATTACGGGCGATACGGTAATCCTTAAGGGCTACAAAATCTTGTGCAAATTCATCTTCAAAAATTTTTTCGCGGTTGTTTTTGTAGCCATGGGTGTAAGCAGCGCGGGCAAGGGCGCATAAGAGTGCTGTTTGGCTAATCATGGCTAGTTCGCTTTTGTCCAGAATAGGAGTTTTCGTTTTACAAATTCAAAAAATTCCATGATGGCCAATACGACAATGCCTGTCCAAAGGATTCCTGCGACCATGTTGGGGTAATCGGAGTAGTCCGCATAAAACTGTACGAAGTGCCCGAGCCCCGTGTTTTCGCCGAAGAGTTCTGCGACGGTGAGCATAATGAAAGAAAGCCCCATGCCTACGGAAAGTCCGGAGAATATGGAAGGGAGGCTTGCGACAAGGGCGATTCTCCACAGGTATTCAAATCGACCAATCCCGATGATGGCGGCGTTCCGTCTGTATTTTTCGGGTATCTCTGCTGCACCGGCGGCTGTATTCAAATAGATGGGCCAAAAGGCGGCGATGAAGATGATGAAGGTGGAAGACAGGTAGAATGTCGGCAAAATGGCGATGGCGTAGGGAATGTAAACGTTGGGCGGAATCGGGGCCGCGAATCGAGAGATGGGCTTGAGCATGTTGCTGACCCATGGAACAGATCCGGAAACGATTCCGAGGGATATCCCGACAAGGGATGCCACCAAGTAAGCGGGAACCAGTTTCAAAAGGGATGCTCCCGCGCTCCGCAAGAGTTCTTCACGTGAATCGAAGAGGGCGTTCGCTATCGCCTTGGGAGACGGGAACAGGTATTGGCTACTCCATTCTGGGCCGCAGCTGATGAGCGCCCAGATTCCCAGTAAAAACAGGAGGAATAGAATTCCCGAAAACTTGGACAGATGTTTTGTGAAAGTTCTCATATGCTTGCTCCTCCCTGCACGATATGCCCGAGTTTTTCTAGAACATCCTTGTGGTAGGCGTCTTCAATGGCTACGATGGTTTGTTGGACCTGTTCGTTGCGGAACCAGTCGCTGCGATTTTTCTTTGCCGGAAAATCTAGGGGGATGTCGGCGATGATGCGGCCGGGCGTCGAACCCAATACAACAATTCGGCTTCCCAAATAGACGGCTTCACGAATATCATGAGTTACAAACAACGTTGTAATTGGTCGATCTTTTACGCCACGGCAAAGTTCCAAGACCAAATCCTGAAGGCTTGCACGGTTTACGGGATCAAGCGCTCCGAAGGGTTCGTCTAAAAGAAGGGCGTCGGCACCAACGCTCAGGGCTCTCGCAATAGCCCCGCGCTGGCGCATTCCGCCCGATAGTTCAAAGGGATATTTGTTGAGGCTTCTTGAAAGTCCCACCAAGTTCAGGTACTCCTCGGCTAAATGTTTTGCATCGCTGTTCTTGACTTTTTTAGTCTTTTTGATGGCGAGTGTGACATTCTGGAGGAGGGTGAGCCAGGGGAAAAGAGTGTAGTCCTGAAAGACGACGCTCCTCTCGGCGGACGGCTTTTCGATTTCTTTTCCGTTCCAATAGATATGGCCTTCGCCTGGCTTGGTGAGGCCTGCGAAAAGGTTCAGCAAAGTGGTCTTGCCGCTGCCGCTTTCGCCCAGCAGACACACGAACTCACCTTGATTGATTTTCAAGTTGATGTCTTTCAGGATGGCTTTGCCATCGTAGGAAAACCCGAGATTCGTTGCTTCAAAACCACTTTGACTCATGTTAAATTACCCTTAGTTTCTGGACTTGAATATTTTTTCAGCATTCGCGTAGAACTCGGAATTCGGCTTTTGCTTGCGGAGTTCTGCGATGGCTTTCTGGTAGAAGTCGGTACGCACATATTCAGCGACCTTCTTGTCGGACTTGATGAATTCAGCATCCTTCAAGAAATCCCAGAAGAATTCGACGCCCTTCACGTTCGGGTCGGTATCTTGCGTGACGTATCCGCTGTAGAACGCCTTGTTGACAAGGGCTGTGTCGAGCTTGATCCACTTGGCAATAATTTCCACGCTCTTCTTGTGGTCATTTTGCACCAGTTCTTCGGCTTCGATTAGCGACTTGACCAAGCGTGTGTAGACATCTTCGCGACCGTCAATCTTGCGGAGCGAGGCAATCAGGCGGCAGCAGATGTGGCCCGGATTGATGTCCTTACTGCGGAGCACCACAGAAAGGCCTGCTTCTTCGGCGCGGAGGTCGTGAGGGCCCCAAGTGACGCCTGCGTAAACGCTTCCGTTCTTGACGGCTTCGATAACGGCAGGCGGGTTCTTGAGTTCTACGATGGTGACATCTTTGTGCCAGTCGACACCTTCTTTCTTGAGTCCGCCGCGGACGATTGCGTCTGCGGTGCCTAATCGGATGGTGGCCACCTTCTTTCCCTTGAGGTCGCTCAGCTTCTTGACGGCCCCGGCGTTTTCTTTGCGGGTAATGACTGCCTGGTCGCCGCCCATGATGCCGCCGATGACGCGAATGTCCGCGCCCTGAGCGATATGGATAAGCGGAGCGAGGGATCCGAATGCGCCTGCATCAAGTTTGCCAGCACGGACGGCAGCGATACCGTCACCGGAATTCGAGAATTCCACCAAGGTCACGTCAAGACCATTCTTCTCAAAGATACCGGCATCTTTAGCGATGAAGAATTTTCCTTGGCCCGTAGAAGAAAGGTAGCCGATGGAAATCTTATCTGCGGCAACAGCCGATGCGACGCAGGCGAAAGTAAAGAGGAATGTGAGTGCAATTCGGGAATGAATTTTATGAATGATATTCTGATTCATTGTAATTCTCCTTTGTTAGAAACCGTAGGTTGCAGAAAGCTGATAGCGATTCAAGTCTGCTTCTTTTACTTTCTGGGTACCGGCGGTCAGATAATCGGTTTGGATGTGAAGGTATTCGAATCCGAGCGAGAAGGCTTCGGTCAGGTTGTAGGTCGCATTTGCGAAAACGGAAATGTTTTGCTCGCGGCCACCAACGATTTCGATGTCGTCTCGGTCCAGTTTGTCGATGCCAGCGCCTGCATTGACTGTCAACTTTTGGATGAACTTCGCTTGCAGGGCGAACCATCCGCCGTAAGCCTTGATGCTTTTAACGCTTTTGGGATTTTCGGAGTTGGCGACAAATCCGCGACCAATGCCTGCGGCGTATGTATCCAGGTTTTCTCCGATGAATCCTTCGCCAAGAACGGCGATCGCTCCGGTGAGGGGAAGGTTCAAGTCCACGTTGGCAGACCATGTGGGGATATCTTTGGTATCACCGGTATCATTCAGGTCGATTTCTTCCTTGCCGTAATGGCCGGAAACGCCCAAACCGAACTTCTTGTCTTTTACCCACAGGGGAACGGCAATGCCGACGCGTCCCTGGAACGTGGGAATGTCTGCATCGGTGCCAGTTTCTGAGGCAGAAACGGTCGTGTACGGTTGGTTTTCTCCAATGGTGCGTACAACGGCGGCCGCAATGTCCAAGGAACCTCCTGCAACGGGGATTTTCTCGGTAAGTCTTAGCTGGGCCCTGCGAAGGCCCGCGTCACCGGAGTTGTTGAGAACGCCCGCGTTGAGCGTCGGGGTAACCAACGGAGAAATCACGTCCCAAGTTTGACCGCCCAAAATCGAGAAACCGGTCTTGCCGAACGAAATTTCGCCATAGCCGTGACGGAGTCTCGGGGTAGGGGCGTTGCCGGTCCCTCCGCCGTAGAAGTCCACTTCGACTTTACCATTTGCCTTGAAGTACGTCGTATCATTACCGCTTGAAAGGTTGAAACCGACTCGGGTCAGGTTCGGGGTCAGATACCAACCTCCGTCGTTTTCATTGGTGATGTCCGAAGCCGCAACAAAGTTGGCGAAGTTGCCGTTGTTGCTTTTCGAGTCTTCGTAGGCGGCGTTAAGAGATGCGAAACCATAGAGGGTTGCGGTTACGCCGGTTTTGGTGGAGACTGCAATGGACTCGGCAGAGAAGGAGGCAATTGCAGAAGAGAGGATAATCAGGGCTGTTGCTTTTTTTGTAGTAAGATTCATGGAGGATCTCCTATTTTTTATAGTCGTTGAGAACCACGCAGAATTAAATTCTGCGTGTGTTTAGAATGACCGCTAGCCCTTTTTTAAAAAAGGCTCTGGTCTATTTGTAGGAAGGTCTAAGGCTACACATATAGGTATCCTCGTTCTAGATTGTTTGACTTACTTGTTTATTTTCCGCCAACGGATGCGCTGTAAATCTTTTCGAGCAGGTTCAGCGCGCCCTTGTAACCGACGAAACTTCGATTGATAATCAACGTTTCGCTGGAAGGAGGCGTGACCTCGAAGAACAATGCACCCTTTTCGTTGGCAATGGTAATTTCCCAAGAAGATGCGAGAATCAACGGCTTTCCAGAAGAAAAGTTCACTTCCTTAATCGATTTTTCAATCAGATAGCCATCTTCTTCGAATTCAACTTGGACGTCAACGCCTTCGCTAATATTGTGGAACGCGTCTTCGATTTGCTTGCGGAATTTCTGCGGTGGGTCATCCGAAATAATGACCTTGCGCGGAATAAGACCAATTTGGTCGGCGAGGAATTTGGTGTAGGCGAGCGTGTAAGCGGAATCTGCGGTAATTGCAAATTCGCTCGGCATGCCGTACCAGTATTCAGCAAAGAATTCAGAGAAGTGTTCAAGATAATAGTAATAGATACCGTCTTCTTGTTCGATGAACTTTTCGCTCTGTTCCTTGTCGATTCCCGCAAAATCGACGACCTTGCGGATAAATTCGGCAGTCGCTTCGGCACCGACAGGAATTTCGGGAATGTGCAGGAACGGCTGACCGTATTTCTGTTCGAGGTGTTCTGCGTTTCTGACGCCCACCCACGGCGAAAGCACCAAGTTGAACTGGGCTTCGGGAATGCGCAACCAGTCCTTGACACCGTTGTTTTCGGGTCCAAAAAGCACGTTGACTTCGAAACCGGCACCACGGAGAATGCGTGCGATTTCCTGGTAATCACCGCGCCAATTCTGGTTGTAATACGGAACTTCGAACCAAAGGTTCACCAGACCCTTCTTGCGTTCACCCTTGTAATCGCCCACGAACTGATCGACGATGGCGTTCACGACTTCTTCGTGACCGAAAAGGTTATTGCCCTTGAAGCCCGCGGTATCCACGGCGACAATCGGATAGCCCAAGTCGCGATATTCGTTTACCAAGCTAGAAACATCATCACCGATGAGGCCACCCACGCAACCCGTGAGAACGACATAGAGATCGCCGTCAAAAACCTTGAGGGTCGATTTGATCAACTGATCCAGCGTCTTAATGCCGCCGAACACGATGTCGTTTTCGGTAGAGTTTGCGCTCGGCATGTTACCGGCACCGGCGTAGATGCTACCCTGGAAACCGTTTTCAAAAGTGAGGAATGCGGTCTGCTTCAACTGGCAACCCGGAGAGCAGTTGGCGATGGGAACGGCACCCTTGATGCCGACAACCGTATTGGATGCGCCTACAGCACAAGAATAGCGGGGATCCGAAATAGAATTGCTCTTTTTCTTTTTAAGAACTTCTGACATTTTTAAACCCCCTTATTTTGGCTGAACTTAAGATTTCTCGGTTCCGGCAAATCGTTGAGGGATTCCGGATGGTTAGACAGGTAGAACGGATCGTCCTGCGCAAGCCACCATTTGGAATACGGGAGCTTTACATTACGCTTGAGAACCTGGTTAAACTTCGTGCGTGAAAGAACGCCCTTGAGCATTTCACCGATGCGGAGGATGCCTTCGTAGCCCACCGGGATATGTTCGTCGCCCATGGTAAGGGTCGGGTAGCCAAGGTGACCCGCAACGGAAGCAAGGCTCGGATGACGGATGAGCAAGAAATCCGTCTTGGCGCGCTTCAAAAGCTGCGGAAGCTGGAAGGCGCGAGTCTTACTTACGGTGTAGTGAGGAATGTCACCGTAAGTTTCAACCAGTTCCTTCAAGGTGTCCTGATGCTGTCCTGCACCATCGTAAATCGGGTCATGGTGGAACACGAGTGCCGCATCGTGACCGATTCCAAGTTCCGAAAGAACGCTGATAAGGCCGTGAGCATAAGCAGAACCCGTCATCACGATGCCGTTCTTGCCCTTGAAAAATTCGCGGAGTTCAGCAAGCTTTGGGGCAATACGCTTGTGTTCGCTTTCGATGTATTCTTCGACTTCTTTTTCCTTGCCGACAACTTTTGCAATGGCACGGAGCCATTCGTCGGTGCCCTTGATGCCGTAAGGCTGCGGAGCGTCGATTTGCGGAACGCCGAAAGATTCTTCAAGTGCCGTCGCCATGTAGCCGCCCAACGTATCGCAGAAGGTAGCGGTGGCGACAGCTTCAGAGGCTTGGCGAATTTCATCGTAGGAGGCAGTATCCAAGAGGTAGTTTACACGGAGCCCAAGAGGTGCAAGCATTTCTGAGAAGTAGTCCGTTCCCCAAAGAGCAACGATATTGAGCAAATCGTTTTGCTTTTTAGTCGGATGACGGTTCACGATTTGGCGGAGAACGCCATGGAACGCGATGTCAAAACCCGTGGACCAGTGCTTGGAACGGAAACCTTCGCAGTGCAGCGGAATGATAGGTACGCCGACTTCCGGCTCCATTTCTTCAGCGATGGAGTCGATATCTTCACCGATAATAGCGGTAGCGCAAGCCATGCCGATGAAAATCGCCTTGGGGTTGAAGCGTTCCTTCGCGTCAAGGATTGTTTGGCGGAGCTTTTCGGAAGCACCGAACACCATGTCCTTTTCTTTCAGGTTCGTGCTGATGTTCAAAGTGTTTTGCAGAGGCTTACCACGACGTTTAAGGCCCACATGCATCGAAAGGTTGAACTTGGAGTTTTCGCCGCTGCAACCAATCGGAGAATGGTCAATCAGGGCGCAGTCCGTCAAGTTTCCCACCTGACATTGGACAATCGCATTGGAACACATGGTTTCCTGATTGAGCGGAGAAGCAAGTTCGCAAAGTTTGCAGCCACCGCCCTTGCCTGCGCAGCCGCCGTGCTTTTTCGCGCTGCGTTCCTCGTAGGCGGATTCCTTGATTAGGTCGCTAGCCTTGCCGTCCCAGCCGATAATGGTGCCCAGTCGATATTCGCGGTTTTCGACTGAGGTCATGTTAAGGTTAATATTGGTTGATGCCATAGGATTTGCTTCTCCTAAATCTGGTAGTCTTTTTCCATCATGCCGTAGTCGATGAGAATCTGTTCCAAGCGATCCTGCGTCATCGGGGTCGGAATGGTGAACAGTTCGTTTTCATCGATGTTCTTGGCGAGTTCACGGTAGACATTTGCCTGGCTGGATTTGGGCTCGAATTCAATCACGGTCTTTTTGCGGATTTCAGCCTGCTGCACGATGTTGTTGCGCGGCACATACTGGATCAGCTGCGTGTTGAGTTCCTTGGTGAAGGCACGGAGCAAGTCAAGTTCGTTATCTACGTTACGGCTGTTGCAAATGATACCGCCCAGGCGTACTTCGCCATGCTGGGCATACTTTGCAATACCCTTACAGATGTTATTGGCTGCGTAAAGGGCCATCATTTCGCCGGAAGCGACGATGTAGATTTCCTTTGCCTTGCCTTCACGAATCGGCATGGCGAAGCCACCGCACACCACGTCGCCCAACACGTCGTAGAAAACGTAGTCAAGGTCTTCGGTGTAGGCACCGAGCTGTTCGAGCATGCTGATAGAGGTAATGATGCCGCGGCCAGCGCAGCCTACGCCCGGTTCCGGGCCACCGGATTCCACGCAGCGCACGCCCTTGAAACCGACCTTTTCAAGGTCAGAAAGTTGAATTTCAGTCTTATTGTCACGAATGGTGTCAAGCACCGTCTTTTGATGAAGGCCACCGAGCAAAAGGCGGGTAGAGTCTGCCTTAGGGTCGCAACCGACAACGAGAACGTGCTTTCCTTGTTCTACAAGGCCTGCAGTCAGATTCTGAGTCGTGGTAGATTTGCCGATGCCACCCTTTCCGTAAATAGCGATTTGACGTAAACGTTTTGCCATGATGATAAGTCTCCTTAGGTTGTTTGTTGCCTACAGAAACGCTAGGTGGCGAAATTTTAGAATAGTATTTTTCGATATCCAATATCTTTTGGGGGTACTTTTTGAGAAAAATTCAAAAAAGTTTTTCTGCCATAAATGCTCCCTATAGTCGGATTTGGCTCCAATCTATACCTGACTGAAAAAAAGAATTTTTTGTCATTTGAACCTCTATTTTTGTCTTGGATTCCATTGCTCAGCTTTTTAAATTCTACGCCACTTGTTTCATAGAAAAAACTGATGGCTGCAGAACGCTAGGTAAATGTTCAACACTATTCAGTAGAGACTATGACAGTAAATCAAGATACAGTTTTTAGAGAACACCCTTGTTTTGGTGCGTGTAAAAACAGAAAAGGGCGCATTCACTTGCCCGTTGCACCGGGCTGTAATATTGAATGCCGTTTCTGTGACCGTCGCATCAACGAGGATGCGCAGGTTCCGGGCAATACCAGCAAAGTGATTAAGCCGGAAGAAGCCTGCGGATACATTCGAAAGGCGCTTGAATATGTACCGGAGCTTACTACGGTGGGCATTGCGGGACCAGGCGATACCTTGGCAACCCCTTTTGCGCTCGATACATTCCGCCTTGTAAAAAAGGAATTTCCGAATCTTATCCGTTGCATGAGTACCAATGGCCTTTTGCTAAACGATAAGGCCGAAGAGGTTATCGATGTGGGCATAGATACGCTTACGGTAACGGTAAATGCGGTGGATCCCGAAATCGAGGCGATGATCAATGCAAGAATTTTTTATCACGGCAAGACTTATACGGGTGTCGAAGCGGCTGAGATCCTTATTCATAACCAGTTGGAAGGCATCCGCAAGGTGGCCGCCAGCGGGACGCTTGTGAAGGTGAATACCGTACTTTGCCCGGGCATCAACGACAAACACATCGAAGACGTTGCCGCCACAGTTCGCGAAGCCGGGGCGATTATATACAATATTATCCCACTTATTCCGCAAAATGGGTTCAAAGATTTGCCTGCCCCGAGTGCGAAGGCGCTTGCAATCGCTCAGGAAGAAGCGGGCGTATTCATTAACGTCTTTAAACATTGCTCTCACTGCCGTGCCGATGCCGTTGGCGTCCCTGGAGTCTATGATATCGGTGCGCAAATATACATGGACCGTATCCGTGTAAAGGAGACTTTCTCTCATGGCTAAATATAAAGTCGCAGTAGCTACGAACGATGGCGTGAATGTCAATGTTCACTTTGGACATGCCGCAGCGTTTGATGTTTATGAAGTTGATGATGCGAGCGGAAAATTTGAAAAGATTGAAGTCCGCGTAAAGCCGGAACATTGCGATGGAACATGCGGGGACGGCACTTGTGGCCAGCGCGACATGGAACATTTGTCGATGCTTACGGCAGCAAGGAACCTGTCCGATCTGGACTACGTTCTTTGCTCGCAGATTGGCCCGCAGGCAATTCAAGCGCTGGCGCGCTTTAACGTCCGCGCATTCGATATCGCTCTCCCGGTTGCTGACGCAATTGCTAAAATAAACTTATATCGTAACAAGATCGCTCAAAGAGCCCTGAAAATAAGGGAAAGCATAGTCTAAAGCTATAAAAAGTTCTAAAAAATTTGTATTGGACGCCATTGCAATCGCGTTCTATATTTTTAGCCCATTATTGGGGTGCTATAGATGGACTATAAAAAGACTTTGACATTTCAGCAATTACGTTATGCCGTCGGGATAGCTAATACAGGCTCGTTCAGCAAGGCTGCCGAAACTTTGTTCATATCCCAGCCGTCATTGACTTCGGCTATTCATGATCTTGAAAAGGAAATTGGCATTACCATATTCAATCGCACCAATCGCGGTGTAACGCTCACGCCCGAAGGTGAAGAATTCATTGCCCGCGCAAATGAACTCATAAATCATTTCAAATCGGTTGTAAAGCGTTACGGCAAGGAAGAACAGAAGAAGAAAAGATTCGCCGTATCAACGCAGCACTATTCCTTCGCGGTCAAGTCGTTTATGAATATGGTCAAAACCTACAATATCGATGATTACGACTTTGCACTCCGTGAAACAAAGACAAAAGAAGTTATCGATGATGTGATAAGCCTTCGCAGTGAAATTGGAATTATCTATCTGAGTGATTTTAACCGGAAATACATTACTTATCTGCTCAAGGAAAACGATCTCGTTTTTCAGAAGCTGATTGTCTGCAACGCTTACGCCTACATGTGGAAAAATAATCCCTTAGCATCCAAGCCGTATGTCACTCTTGAAGATCTTTCGCAGTACCCGTGCCTTTCGTTTGAACAGGGCGAAAGCGGAAATTACTATTTCGCCGAAGAAATATTGAGTACAAATGAATATCACAAGACGATCAAGGCGAATGACCGCGCAACCATGCTGAATTTTATGGTGGGGCTTAACGGCTACACGCTTTGTTCTGGGATTATCAGCGAAGAAATAAACGGGTCCGACTATGTGGCGATCCCATTCAAGGATGACAACGGCGAAAATGATCGCAATATGGAAATCGGTTATATTGTCAAGAAGAACTTCATGTTAAGCACCATTTGCCGTATCTATATCCGCGAAATGGAAGAATATTTGAAGGCATATACGAACGAGCGTAATTCGCTGTCGTAATCTTAGCCCGCATTCCCTGCGAGCCCGATTTCGGCGGCGTGTTCGCGCTAGATTACATCGCCATCATGGCATTGTTCGCGATGGCGATGAGTCTCGCGATGAAAGCGATGGTTTATAATTCGCGCTGATGAGATTGCCGCGCTTCGCTCGCAATGACGACGCGCCTTACGATGCGTCGATGTCGGCGTTAATATGCAGGTCGTAGCCGGGGTAGGCTTCGCCGATTTCCTTGTAAAGGATGTCGAGACCTTCTTGCGGATTGATTTCGAAATTCATGACCACGTCGAAACGCATGGTCTTTTCTTCAAGGTTTACGTAAAAGCCGTGAAGTTGCAAAGCCCATTCATGTGCTTTTACCAACTTCAAGACATTGCTGCGGATCTTGGCGGATTCATCGTTCTTGGTGTTGTAGGAATAGACGCCCACGCCCGTCAGAAGTACGCCGGTTTCCTTGTGCACGCGAGCCTGCACCCTGCGGGTGAGTTCGTCGAGTTCTTCGACAGTCATGGAGTCGGGGAGTTCCAGGTGCACGGAACCGAGGAACTTGTCCGGACCGTAATTATTGAGGATGACATCGTAGGCACCATGGACTTGCGGTTCTTCGGTGAGCAGCTTCTTGATTTTCTTGACCAGGTCGGCGTCGGCGCGCTTGCCCAGAATGTCGTCCAGCGTTTCGATGAGCATGCCGATGCCCGACTTGATGATGAATCCTGAAATTACGAGACCCACATAGGCTTCAAGCGAAATTCCCGTGAGAACGAAGACGATGGCCGATGCCAGCACCGAAAGGGAGAGAATGGCGTCGAACAGGGCGTCTGCGCCCGATGCCACGAGTGCGCCCGAATTCACGCGTTCGCCCTGGCGTTTCACGAATTTGCCGAGTACGAGTTTCACCACCACCGCCGAGGCGATAATTACCAGCGAAACCGTAGAGTAGTCCGCTGCTTCGGGGTTGATGATTTTCTTGACCGATTCAACCGCCGAGGTGCCGCCGGCGTAAAGCACGATTGCCGCGACCACCATTGCGCTCAGGTATTCGATTCGCCCGTAACCCAGCGGGTGCTTCTTGTCGGGCAACTTGTTTGAAAGTTTCGCGCCCACAATTGTGATGACCGAGGACAGTGCGTCGGAGAGGTTGTTCACCGCGTCGAGCGTTACGGCGATGGAGTTGGTGGCAAAGCCGACGAATGCCTTGAATGCCGACAGCACGATATTTGCCGCGATGCCGATGATGCTTGTCCGGACAATGACCTTTTGACGGTTTTCTGCTTCGTTCATAAAGACTCCTGTATTACTCTACTTTCTTCAACACCCTGCACGGATTCCCGACGGCAACGACTCCTGCGGGGATATCGCGGGTCACGACGCTGCCCGCCCCGATGACGCTCCCTTCGCCGATGGTAACGCCCGCGCAGATGGTGACGTTCCCTGCAATCCAGCAGTTGTCCCCGATGGTGATGGGCTTTGCATATTCGTTGTTCGCAAGTGTCCCGTCGGGTTTCTTGAACATGTTGCGTTCCTGCCAGCGGAGCGGATGTAGGGGAGTGTAGATGGCGACATTCGGGCCGAAAAAGACGTTCTTGCCGATGGATACCGGCGCGCAGTCGAGGACGGTGAAGTTGAAATTCGCGTAGGTGTTTTCGCCGATTTGCGTATTCACGCCGTAGTCGAAGAAAATCGGGCCTTGTAGGTACACGCCCGGCTCACGCTTCACGAACAGTTTGTCCAAGATGCTTTCGCGCTCATCGTCCGTCTCGTCGAGGTTGTTGTACTGGCGGCACAGGGAATGCGCGGTCTGGCGCTGCCTTACGAGTTCTGTATCGGAGGGGTCGTAAATCTTGCCCGTGAGCATCTTTTCTTTTTCGGTCATGCTTTAACTCTTAACGAATGAAGTTCGTGAACACTTTCTTCTCGGCGACAGGCTGCGGGACGCCCGCCTGCTTGCCTGCTTCGATGCTCTTGAGGAGCCAAGCCATGTTGCGGCCGAGTTCGCGCATGATCTGCACGCCCTCTTCGTCCTTGAGAACGTCTTCGGGACTGGAACCGTGGACCATGTTCCAATAGCGCGATGCCACGAGAGGCTGCTGCGCGAATGTGGGGTACTTGTTCAGCGCGTCAAGCGTGGCGCTGGTGCCTGCGCGGCGTGCCGATGCGACTGTGGCGGCGGGCTTGAAAAGCAGTTCCGCTTCGGCGAGGCCGTAGAGTCTGTCGAGGAACATCAGCATTTCGCCGCTGGGGGAGGCGTAGTAGACCGGCGAACCGTAGACCACGGCGTCGGCAGACTTCAGAATTTCCTTGGCTTCGTGGACGACGGCGTCCGTTTCGCCCTTGAGCACGCGGCCCCCGACAAAGAAGATTTCGGTTTCGATGCCCGCGGCGTTGAGTTCGCCTGCGACAATGTTCAGGGCGGTGTAGGTGCAGCCCTTTTCGCGACGGCTGCCATTAAACAAGACGACTTTCATGATAAGCTCCATTGTGCTAGATTCTTATACTCATTGAAAGATACAACATTCTGTTGTCATTTTATCAAAACGAATTTGAATTTGAGCATGAAAAAAGTGAATTTCCCAATTTATCTTATGGTAAGTAAAGTTCGAATGGGAGGCTTTATGTCGTTTGCAATTAAGAAATTGTCTCTTTTTGCGTGTTCCGTCGTATTTTTGGGCACGCTTGCTAATGCCGCAACGATAAACGTTGACATCGGCAAAGAATACCAGCGCATCAGCGGATTTGGCGCCGCATCGGCGTGGGCCGGTTCCATCACCGACAAGAATGCCGCATTTCTCTGGGATTCCACCAGTGGCGCGGGATTTACGCTGCACCGCATCCGTATCGCTCCGGACGGCACCACCTCCGAAACAAGTATCGCAAAAAAGGCGAGTGAATACGGCGTCAAAGTCTGGGCAGCCCCATGGACGTCCAAATACACCGTAAATTATGATGGCGACAAAAAGCACCTGGATTTCAATCACGCCCAAGATTGGGCCAACACCATCTTGAAGTTTACGCAGGACATGCGAAAGGAAGGTGTGAACTTATACGCAATTTCGTCGCAAAACGAGCCCGACGGCACCGGCGACAACCACTACGAACCTGATGAATTGGCTCGTTGGGTCGGCGACTACCTTGGTCCCACTCTCGATACCACGGGCATCAAAATTATTGGCACCGAAGCCATCAACTGGTACGGATTTCCCAATTACAAAAAGGCCTTCTTCAATTATCCTGCCGCCCTGAAATACACGGACATCTTTGGAACGCACGAATATGGCGGCGATCCTGCTGCTTACCCCGAAATCCATGAAGCCGGCAAAGAATTCTGGGAAACCGAAGTCTACGATCTCGGAAGCAACAAGGAAGACGTTGGCATGGGAAGTGCGCTCCGCGTTGCAGACATGATCCACGACGCCCTTACTATTTCGAACATGAACGCCTGGCATTTCTGGTGGATTTATTCCTGCAGCGAAGCCAGCTGCGGCAACGGAGCGCTTTGGCCGCAAGGACAAGGCAACCCCGACAACTTGGAACCCACCAAGCGACTCTGGGTTATGGGGAACTTCAGCCGCTTCGCACGCCCCGGCTCCTGGAGAATCGACGCCACCAAGAATCCCGAAGCGAATGTAAAGATCACCGCCTACCGCGACTCCCTCAAGACGAAAATCGCAGTCGTCATTCTCAATTCCAAGAACGAGGAATTCAAGGCGGACTTTGACTTCGGAAATACGAAAATTGGAAGCTTCAAGCCCTACGTCACCGACGACAACAATAACCTCAAGGAAGGCGAAAAAGTCCAAGTCGACGATACAAAGTGCAGTTACAGCGTTCCGGCCCGCAGCGCAACGACTGTCGAATTCATTCTGTGGCAGGAACCAAAGATAGAACCGCCTGCCGACACTGCAAAAAGCGACACTAACATGGCAAAAAGCGATACCAGCCTCGTCAGCACCACGCTCACGGATTCAATAACGGCAATTGCCTTCGGGAAGCTTTCTGTACCTCAAAATATTCAACGTACATATAAAGTATTTAGCCCGCTCGGCGCGTTTGTCGGCGAATTCGAGGCCGGACATATCGGCGAACTCCGCAACGCCATGACAAGCGCAGGCCTAGGCCGCGGCGTGTACATGGTCAAATGCGGCAAGGCTAAAACGCAATATATGGTTTTGAAGTTGGCCGATAGAGACAAAGACGGATGTTATGAATGAAAAAACGCAGGCTCAGATGAGTCTGCATTTAAAATTTTGAAGGGAGATTTCGGCTCGGTGGCTGGAATCGTCCAACAAAAATTAAAGAAGGCCGTGTTCCTTGAGAATCTTTTCATACCTATCGGCACGGGATTCTGCCTCGTTGACACGGGACTCCGCTTTGTCTGCGCGGGATTTCTCCTCGTCGGCGCGGCGTTCTGCCGCATTGGCGCGTTCGCGCTCTAGATATACGGCTTCGTCAATTTCTTGCTGCCAAGTCATATAGCGCTTCCTTGTTTCGTTGTCCGACAGATACCATTGCCGTTGGCGTTCAATGTCCTTTGTTTCCTTGGACGTAGCCTTGTTGGTCGCAAAGTATTCAAGATATTCCTTAACCGACTGCTCGGCAACATCCTTGTACTTACTGAATATATAAAAATTTTTGAAGCACAGGTCTCCCAATTCATGTTCTGAATGACCTTTTTCCAGATTCATGAACCTGTAAACAGCTCGGCCTTGCTTGAAAATGTCGTCGGGGCAGATGAATATGATGTACTGTTCCTTGAGGTTTCGATAGGATTCGCCTTTGTTCAAGGCTTCTGAGTCGCACAGTGCTTGATAGTATCGGGCCCGTTTCGGAAGTTCGTGAGTATCTTCTATCTGCATCTCGATGTCAAATGTACGTGTAATTTCGCCTTTGGGTCCCTGTTCCTTTACGAATACATCGTAGCGAACACCTTTGTTAAAGGGGCTGTTTTCGGTACTTTTCTCTGGCTCCGGTTCCTGCAAATCAAAAATCTTGATTCCGAGAAGGGCCTCTAGGAAAGGCTTTGCAATGTGCTTGTGGCTGAACACCAAAGCGAACATGAAGCGGTTCGTGATGGGCAGCTGTTCGAACGGGATGTGATTCGCTTCCATTTTACTCCTTTGGCAGGGAGGTTTAATCCGAGCCGTTTTCGGTTAAACAAAAAAAAGAGCCGTTCCTATGTCGATAAATCAATACGATATAGAAAACGGCTCTTTTGTGAGCTTGCCGGCTTTACACCGACCTGTTCACAATATAGTAAATAAACTTGAAAATGAAGTCGCTAGAATAGGTAGTGGAAAGCTTTCCCCTCCATATAAAAAAGAGAACTGCTAAAAAGCTATTCTCTTTTATAATGTTCTGTATCCTTCGCGGCATTGCCACCTAGGATGACTCTGCTGTCAATAAGACCTTAGATTGCTTCGGGGCTTTTTGCCCCTCGCAATGACAAAATCCTCATCGCTCATACCTCAAAGCGAATGCCGTAAGGCATGAGCGACCTCATAGCTCATTACTTCTTCACATGTCTGTGGTATTCCTGCAAGCTGCAAACTTCGAAGCGGCCGAAGTCGTGCTTGTCCATGAGGCCTTCCACGGTAGAGGTGAGGGCGGCGATGGTCGTGGTGATAGGAATGCCGGACACGACCGCTTTCGAGC
>Ga0310690_10002956_pt1 | contig 26520 bp, 28 predicted proteins | sample AusTroGonzalo_MG_2_FD_207661 | JGI IMG/M metagenome (GOLD analysis project Ga0310690, IMG submission 207661) | Bovine rumen microbial communities from tropical cattle in Woodstock, Queensland, Australia - Gonzalo_04 (v2) (version 2) | ecosystem: Host-associated > Mammals > Digestive system >...
CATCAAGCAGCTGTTCGAAATTTGTTCTTGACATGGGTTTAAATTTGTCTTTTGTTTTAAATACTCTTTCATCAATCCGGAGTAGCAGTATTGTCTGGTCTCCGAAATTTTTTCGCAGCGGGGCAATCCTTTTATAAATAAGAATTTACTGTAAACCCCAACTGTGCTGACGTAAATCCAGGGTAAACGATTAACGTTTGCTGAACTGGAAGCGACGGCGTGCGCCAGGCTGACCGGGTTTCTTCCTCTCCACCTCACGGGCGTCACGGGTGAGGAAACCAGCGGCCTTAAGGGCGGGACGATAGGCCTCGGCGTCGACCTCGCAAAGTGCGCGGGCGATTCCAAGACGGACGGCCTCTGCCTGACCTTTGGTGCCACCACCGACGAGGGTGACCTTGATGTCAAACTGACCTGTTGTACCGGTAACGTCGAACGGCTGGTTCACGATGTACTGGAGAGTTCCCTCTTTGAAGTACTCCTCCATGGGACGGTCGTTAACGACGATTTTGCCACTGCCGGCTACAACATAAACACGGGCGACAGCTGATTTACGTCTTCCAATGGCGTGTTTCTGTTCCATGCTCTGTCTTTAGATTTCGTTTAACTTAATGGGTTTGGGATTCTGGGCCTGGTGAGGGTGCTCGGGACCTGCATAAACATACAGATTGTTGATGAGCTTGTCACCAAGACGGGTCTTGGGGAGCATTCCCCTTACCGACCTGCGGATGAGTTCTGCGGGCCTTGTGGCAAGGATCTCCTTGGGGGTGGTGAAGCGCTGTCCGCCCGGATAGCCGGTGTAACGGACATAGACGCGATCCGTCATCTTCTTGCCGAGCAGGCGAACCTTCTCCGCGTTGACGATGATCACGTTGTCGCCACAGTCCACGTGGGGGGTGAAGCCGGGCTTGTTCTTGCCACGGAGCACGAGTGCTACGCGGGAAGCCAGGCGACCCAGGATGAGATCTGTTGCATCAATGACCAGCCACTCTTTGTTCACAGTTGCCGCGTTGAGCGATACTGTTTTGTAGCTAAGTGTGTCCACTGTCTTGATTTTTAATGGTTTAACTATAAAAATTGCGATCCCCACACAATTTGGGGACCGCAAAGATAGGTATTTTCCCTGAAATAACCAAAAGAATCTTAGCCTACACCGGGGTGTATGGCCGGAGGGCGCCGAGGAGGGCCGCTTCGAACACCTGCTGCTCAAGTTCGGACAGGAATGATATCTCTATGGGCACCTGGAAGAGACGCTCCTTGAGCTCTTCCGGGATTTTTTTGAAGTCCAGTATGCGGCCGGCGTCTTTCTCCGTCGTGGCAACGCAGGCAGTGGGGAATGCTTTCATCGCCTTAACTATCTTTCCGATATCTGCCGATGAATACTGGTGATGGTCCGGGAATTCCAGGCGTTTGGCAACTTTGTAGCTGTCCGACAGGTAGCTGCGCAGCGGGGTGTCGTTGGCGATGCCGGTGAAAAGCACTACGCGGCGGGCGTAGGTGAAGCGGCTGTCGGCCTTGTCCGGATAGACCGGGACCATCGGCTTGTAGGAAACAGATGTGAAAAGAAGCACCTGCTCCTTGTCCTTGGCGCTCTTGCCGCGGCAAGTGGACGGGTCATAATCAGCAACGCCCAGGGACGCCGCCCATTCCTGGCGCTCAGTGTCCTCCATATAGTTGGGGCATTTGCTCACTATGATCATATCGGCATAGGCCATACGGGAAGGAAGGTCACGGAGATGGCCCCACGGGAGGAGTTTGTCCTTATGGACGGGGCGGTTGTAATCGACCAATATAATATTATAGGTAGCCTTGAGGCGGCGGTACTGGAAGGCGTCGTCCAGGATAATGACCTGGGCCGGGGCGATGTCGGCCGTTTCCGGATGGGCCAGGAGGCGGCAGCCTTCCACCCTGTCCTTGTCCACGGCTACCGTGGCGATGGGGAATTTGCCGGCAATCTGCACGGGTTCGTCGCCGAAGAGGCCGGCGGAACCGCCGATGGGGACCTTCTGGAAACCGCGGGATTTGCGCTTGTAGCCGCGGGAGAGCACGGCAAGGTTGGCATACGCCCAGTCGTCGCTCTTGAGGAGCGTGCGCAGAACCATTTCCGTATGGGGAGTCTTGCCTGTTCCGCCAACTGTGATGTTGCCTATGCAAATAGTGGGGACGTCCGCCTCGAAGGACTTTTTGCGCCCTTTGTCATAGGCTTTGTGCCGCAGTTTCAGGATGGTCTTATAAATCATGGGCACAAATTTACATAAAAAATCCATATCTTTGCCCCCGTGAAAATAGGAAATTTGGATTTGGGTGAAAGGCCGGTCGTCCTGGCCCCCATGGAGGACGTAACCGACGTCAGTTTCCGCATCCTGTGCAGGGAGGCGGGCGCCGCCATGGTCACTACCGAATTCGTTTCCTCGGACGGCCTTATACGCGACGCCGCCAAGACCATCGCCAAGATGAAAACCCTCCCGGAGGAGTCTCCGGTGGCCATCCAGATCTATGGCAGCATCCCTGAAGCCTTGGTCGATGCCGCCCGCATGGCGGACCGCGCGCAGGAACTGGCCGGAGGCCACGGGGCCGACGTCATCGACCTGAATTTCGGATGTCCCGTCTCGAAGATCGCCGGCCGCGGAGCCGGAAGCGGTATGATGAGGGAGCCGGACAAGATGGTGGCCATCACCAAGGCCATTGTCGATGCCGTGGACAAGCCCGTCACCGTGAAGACGCGCCTTGGCTGGGACGATGGCAGCAAGATTATCGTCGACCTGGCGGAGAGGCTGCAGGACGTGGGCATATCGGCCCTCACCATCCACGGGCGCACGCGTTGTCAAATGTATAAGGGCGAGGCGGATTGGACACTCATCGGCGAGGTGAAGAACAACCCTCGCATGCATATTCCTATAATAGGTAATGGCGATATCGATAGCGCCGTAAAGGCCCGGGAGGCTTTTGACCGCTATGGGGTCGATGGGATTATGGTGGGCCGCGCTTCGTTCGGCCACCCCTGGATCTTCACGGAGATCCGGCATCTGCTGGACACGGGGTCCGAGCTGCCGCCAATGAACGTGCGCGACAGGGTTGAGCTGGCGAAAAGGCATTTCGCGCTATCGCTCCAATACAAGGGGCCGGTTACGGGCGTATTCGAGATGCGCCGCCACCTGAGCTGCTACTTCAAAGGCCTGCGGGACTTCAAGGAAACCCGCATCAAGCTGGTCACATCCAAGGATCCTGCGGAAATCCTGTCGCTCCTGGACTACGTCGCCGCCCGCTGGGGAGGGGAAGCCCCCGAAGCAGCGTCCGTTTACGACAAATAATCGTGGCGGCTAACCCACTGATAATCAGCGCATTGTTGTCCCGTCCCCTGGTGCTTTTTAACCAGGGGAGCCACAAGTAACCCTTTGTATATCAGGCGATTAGCCGCCACGGATTATTCCGCGCCGGAGAGGACGTCGTTCTGGACGCGGACGGATTCGTCGTGGATGGCGGTCATGATGGCGCGGACGGCCTCTTCGGAGAGGCCCAGGGCGGCGCCGCTGGCGATGACATCGGCAAGGAGGGCTTCCCAGCGGCCGGCCTGGAGGATGGCCACGTTGTGCTCCTTCTTGTAATGGCCGATTTTGCGGCTCACCTCATTCCGCTCCGCCAGAAGTTTTAGAAGATTCTCGTCGATAACGTCGATTCGGGCGCGAAGGGACTCGATCCCCTCGCGGTAGGCCTCGCTCTCGGAAGACTTTTCGCGAATCACCAAACTCTCTAGCAGTTTTTGAAGATCCGCGGGAACCAGCTGCTGCTTGGCGTCCGACAGGGCGCAGGCGGGGTTGCAGTGGCTTTCCACCATCAGGCCGTCCAGGCCCAGGTCCATAGCCTGCTGCGAGAGTTCCTGCAGGTATTCGCGGCTTCCGCCCATATGGGAGGGATCGGCAAAGAACGCCATCTGGGGATAGCGGGTGCGCATCTGGATGGCCAGCCTCCAGCCCGGATCGTTGCGATAGGGAATGGGGGCCGATGTTGAAAATCCGCGGTGTATCACGCCCAAACGACGCAGCCCGGCGCGGTTCAGGCGCTCCAGGGCGCCGATCCACAGGTCGATGTCCGGGTTCACCGGATTCTTCACCAGCACGGGCATGTCGGTACCTTCCAGCGCATCGGCAATCTCCTGCATCAGGAAGGGATTGGCCGATGTGCGGGCGCCGATCCAGACCATGTCGATGCCGTACTTGATGCACTCCAGGACGTGTTTTTCGGAAGCCACCTCCGTGCACGTCCACATTCCCAGCTCCTGCTTAACGCGGCGCATCCACTTGAGACCCGGCGTGCCTACGCCCTCGAACGAGCCCGGATGGGTGCGGGGTTTCCAGATGCCTGCGCGGAATACGTGAATGCCGAATGCGGCAAGACCGCGGGCCGTTTCCATCACCTGCTCCTCGCTCTCCGCGCTGCAGGGCCCCGCGATGCACATAGGCCTCGGGAGGGTGAAGCACCCCCATTCGGTTCCGGGAATTATGTCAAGTTCGTGTGCCATTATCGAATAATCTTCTTAATCTTGTTAGCCTCCTGGATCAGCTCCCGGATCCGGGCCTCGTCATATCCGGCCACGGCATCGCGGAATTCCTTCATCTTGTCCAGGTATGTGTCGATGACGCGCAGCACATTGTCCCTGTTCTGCGTGAGGATGGGCACCCACATATCGGCATTGGATTTTGCCAGGCGCACCGTGGAGGAGAAGCCGCCCGACGCCAGGTCGAAGATGTGCTTCTCGTCCTTTTCCTTGTCCAGCACCGTGAGGGCGAGGGCGAATGAAGTGATGTGCGAAATGTGGGACACATATGCCGTGTGGACGTCGTGCTGGGCCGCATCCATATAGATGGGGCGCATATTCAGCACTGCGTACATCTCTTCGATCAGCTTCAGTGCCGATGGATCAGATTCCTCCGGATTGGCGAAAATGCAGGCCCGGCCGTCGAACATATTGGGCATCGCCGCCCAAGGGCCGCTGTACTCCGTTCCCGCCATAGGGTGGGTGCTCACGAAACGGCCGCGGTTGGGGTTGTAGCGCGTCGCAAGGCATATTTGCTCCTTGGTGGAGCACACGTCGATCACTACCTGCCCAGGGCCGATGGCTCCTAATATCTGAGGCACCATCTTCACCGCCGTCCCCACCGGAACGGCCACCACGATAATATCGGCCCTTGATACGCAATCGTCAAAACTGACGATCTCATCGGCCAGGCCCAGCCGCACGGCGGCATCGGCACTCAGGGGATCCTGCTCAACGCCAAGGACGCGGGAGGCGAAGCCACGGGACTTGAGGTCCAGGCCCATCGACCCGCCAATGAGGCCAAGGCCTATGATTCCGACGGTTTTCATAGCACTGCGAGTATTCTTTGGAGGGCTTTTTCCATCACCGGCACGGGGGCGCAGAGCGAAATGCGGAGATACTGCGCGCCGTTGTTGCCGAAGATGAATCCCGGGGTGATGAATACGCCGGCCTCGTGCAGGAGCCTGTCCGACATCTCGACGGGAGAGCCATCGACCCGTCCCCAGACGAAGAGCCCGGCACTGTGTGGATTGTATTCTGCGCCGATGGCGTCCATTATGCGACCGGCGACCTCCGCCCTGCGGTAATATTCCGCGTTGAGGGTGGAGAACCAGTTTTCATCGGCCTTCAATGCCTCCACGGCAGCCAGCTGCAAAGGGCGGAAAATACCTGAGTCCATCTGACTTTTCACTTTGAGGATTTCCTTGATGTAGGCCGCCTCGCCGGCGATCATTCCAAGCCTCCAGCCCGCCATATTGTGGGCCTTGGACAGGGAATTCATCTCCAGGCAGCCTTCCTTCGCGCCGGGCACCGCCAGGATGGAAAGGTGCTGGTCGTTCCTTATGAAGCTATAGGGATTGTCGTTGATTACCAGAATCTTATGCCTGCGGCCAAAGTCGACGATCTTCTCGTAGAGTTCGGGCGTGGCCTTGGCTCCGGTGGGCATTCCGGGGTAGTTGGTCCACATCAGCTTTACGCCGCTCAGGTCCATCGACTCAAGTTCGTCGAAATCCGGATACCAGCCGTTTTCAGCCTTCAGGTTGTATGGTACAGGCACGGCCTCCGCCATCAGCGTGGCCGATTTGTACGTGGGATAGCCCGGGTCCGGGATCAGCGCCTTGTCGCCCGCATTCAGGAAGGTGAGCGATGCCAGCAGGATTCCCTCCTTGGAGCCCGTGAGAGGCTGAATCTCGCATGAGGGGTCCAGTTTCACGCCGTACCATTTCGCATACCAGTCGGCAAACGCCTGCCTCAGCTCCGGAATACCCGTATAGCTCTGATAGCCGTGCACGCCATCTTTCTGGGCCGATTCCGCCAGCACTTCCAGTGCCTTGCGGGGCGGGGTTCCGTCCGGCGAGCCGATGCCCAGGTTGATCACGGGCTCCAGCCCCTGGGCCTTGCGTTCAACGTTCAGAGCCGCTATCTCGCGGTTCTTTATCGAGAAAAAGTATTCCTTGACGGACTCCGTCCGCCTTGCGGGTTTGATAATCATAATGCGGATTTATATTCTCCCAGCACGGCGAGGTCCTCGATCAGAGGTCTTACGGCATCAAGGGCCTGACTGTAGCGGGTGTAGCTGTCGAATTTGATATCGGCATAGAAAAAATACTGCCACTCCCTTCCGGGGATGGGGAGAGACTGGATTCGCGTCAGATTCATATCGTAAAACGATAAAATAGTGAGAATCTGGGCCAGCGAACCGGGCTTGTGCGGCAGTGTGAAGCAGAGGGACGCCTTGTCGATGTTGTCCTGGGCGGGCGTCAGGGCTTCGTCGAAAATGATGAAACGGGTGAAGTTCTGCTTGTATGTTTCGATGCTTTCCTGCAGGATTTCCAGGCCATAGGTGGCCGCCGCGACTTTTGACGCCACGGCGCCGACGCCTTTCAGCCCCTTTTCCGCGATTTCGGCCGCGCTTTTTGCCGTGTCTTCCGATTCCGTGATCTTGATCCACGGTGCGGTGTGCTCGAAGAAATCGCGCGTCTGGTTGATGGCCATATAGTGGGTGCGCACCTCATTGATGTCCTCCAGTCTCTGCCCCGGCAGGGCCATAAGGTTCTGGACGATGCGAAGGTACACTTCCCCCTTTATCTTGCGATTGTGCTTTCTCAACAGTTCAAAGTTGTGGATGAGACCGCCCGAGACCGTGTTTTCGATGGCCATTACGGCCGCATCGGCCCGGCCATCGTCCATGGCGTCGTACAGTTGCCCGAATGTATCGCACTCTACAATATCAAGCGGCAGGCCCTCATAGAAGACCTGCGCTGCTTCTTCGTGGAAACACCCTTTGTAACCTTGTACTGCTACTCTTTTCAATTACACTGTGAGAATTTCCTTCTCCTTTGCTGCGATGATGGCGTCGATGTTCTTGACGTGCTTGTCGGTGACTTTCTGGAGTTCGTCCTCTCCCTCCTTCTCGCCGTCTTCCGACAGGCCATCGTTCTTCTGGGCCTTCTTGAGAAGGTCGATGCCGTCGCGCCTGGCGTTGCGCACCGTAACCTTGGTGGTCTCGCCCTGGGCCTTGGCCTTCTTGATGAGGTCCTTGCGGCGCTCCTCCGTGAGGGCGGGCACCACGCAGCGGATTATCTCACCGTTGTTGGAAGGGGTGAGACCCACGTTGGCGTCCAGGATTGCCTTTTCGATTTTGCCGATCATACTGCGTTCCCAAGGCTGGATGGCGATGGTCTTGGCATCGGGAGTGGTGATGGAGGCAACCTGGTTCAGCGGGGTGGCCGTACCGTAATAGTCCACGGTAACTCCGTTGAAAATCGCGGGAGAGGCTTTGCCCACCCTGTAATTCTTGAGGTCTTCCTCCAGGAAGTCCACGGCGTCCTGCATCTTGACATCCGCCGCATCCACTATTTCTTTCGCTTTGGGTAACATGGTTATTTGTATTTATTAAAACGTGCAAATATAGGAAAATTTTTTCTACGGGTGCACCAGGGTGCCCACCTTCTCGCCTTTGAGGAGGCGGGTGAGGTTGCCCGTGGCGTTCATATCGAAGACGATGATGGGCATCTTGCCGTCGGAGCATAGAGCGTATGCCGTCTGGTCCATCACTTTGAGGTGCTTGGAGATGGCCTCGTCGAAGGTGAGGGAGTCGTACTTCACGGCGGAGGGGTCCTTTTCGGGGTCGGCGGTGTAGACGCCATCGACACGCGTGCCTTTCAGGAGGGCGTCGGCGCCGATTTCAAGGGCACGGAGGGCTGCGCCGGAGTCCGTTGTGAAGAATGGATTGCCGGTGCCGCCGGCGATGAGGGCCACGCCTCCGCGTTCGAGCACCGCCACTGCATCGTCACGCATATAGTACTTGGCGTGAGGTTCCATAGGGGTCGATGTGAACACGACGGCATCGACACCTTCCGCCTTGATGAACATACTCAAGGCCAGGGAGTTGATGACGGTGGCCAGCATTCCCATCTTGTCGCCGTCCACGCGGTCGAAGCCCTTGCCCACGCCCTGGAGGCCGCGGAAGATGTTGCCGCCACCGTTGACGATTGCTATCTGCAGGCCGGCTTTGGCCGCTGCAGCTATTTCTTTTGCATATTTTTCGAGCCAGGCCGTATCAAGGCCCTTTCCGGCAGGTCCGCCAAGGCTTTCGCCGCTAAGTTTCAGGAGTACTCTTTTGTACATGATTCAATGCATTTTGGTAACAAAAGTACCGAAATAATGCGAAATCTCCAATTATTTGCCTATATTTGGGGGTTAACCCTTAAAAAACAATAGAGGATTATGAAAAAATTGACGCTTGTCTTCGCGGCCCTGGGACTTCTCCTGTGTGCCTGCGAAAAGGAAAAGAATTCTGCAGAATCCGAAGATCTGGTGGGCGTATGGGTGAATACCAATGAAAATGAAGACCAGACCATTACACTTGAAAAGGATGGCACCTACGTCGAGATGAACGGGAGTGATCAGTTAAAAGGAACCTGGTCCTTGAAAGGTTCCGTTTTAACCATATTAACCGAAAATCCGGAGGGGGGAAAGGAATTGCAAAGGAGTGAAGTAAAAGTAAAGCTTATCGGCGGAAAATCAGCGCTGGTTGCTGAAAACGAGTATGAAGACGAATATGTGAAGGAGGTCTATCACTCCCTCTATTACAAGAAAGGCGCCCAGGTTCAGTCCGGAGCTTTGAAGGACGGCCGCTACGATGCTCCCCACTCGGGCGTCAAGGGCACAGGCAACTATGACAGGACTTTCTCTTTCGTCGTAAAGGGCAATGAAGTTGATATGTATATTCACGCCTGGGGAACTCACCTCAAGGGCACATATACTATTGAAAACGGAGTATTCAAGTTCAACATCACCAAGGGGTGGTATGGCTATGATAGCGTAAACGGTGGCTGGTTCGCCGGGGATGCCGAAATTGATTTTGAGAACTTTGCCTTTGGCAACAAGAATTACAAATGGGAGGAAGGCATTCGGTATCAGGAGGACTTCTCCAGCTTCCCCCTGTGCGTATCCGACGACGGTAAAGACCTGTATATGTCGGCTGTCGGCACCACCCGTTGGGCTTTCCTGCGCTAAAACGCCGTTCCATTTTTGGAAAAAGATTCGTATCTTTGCACACCAGAAAACCAAGTTGCTAGATAAATGGCTAATTTCTTAACTTCGTCAATTGGCAAGAAGTTCATCCAGGGCGTAAGCGGCGCATTCCTATTTGTGTTCCTGCTGCTTCACGGCACCATCAATTTCTTCTCGGTAATCGATTCGCTGATGGGTAAGTTCGGCGTGTCGGCACCGGATGAGAAACTGTTCTCGGCGGGCGACGGCTGGTTCCAGCTTGGCTGCGACTTTATGTCCACTCCCGTCATCGACATAATGGTTCCCATCCTGGCCCTGGGCTTTGCAATCCATATTATTTACGGTATCTGGCTCTCCATCCAGAACTATATCCGCAGGGGCGGCATCAAGCGTTACGCAGTTGCCTCGAAGGCAAAGAATGACAGCTGGAGCGCAAAGAATATGTTTGTGCTCGGCATCATCATCCTCGGATGCATCGGCCTACATCTTATGGACTTCTGGGCAAAGATGCAACTCCGCGAGTTCGTTCCCGCGCTGGGCCTGGAACCGGAGAACCCGTATTACCTGTTGCTTGCGACGTTCAAGAGCTGGTGGCTGCTGACCCTGTACCTCATCTGGTTCGTGTTCCTGTGGTTCCACCTGGTTCATGGCTTCTGGAGCATGTTCCAGACCGTGGGTTGGAACAACAAGAAATGGCTGCCCCGCCTGCGCGTCATCGGCATTATCGTGAGCACTCTCATCGTCCTGCTCTTCGTGGCAACGGCAATCAACGCTCACATCGAGGCAAATTACATAACGGCCTCCAATGCCAATACGGCGGCAATTTTGGCAAACTTGTAAAAAAAGATTTGCATTTTTAATCCGGATTTCACATCTTTGCAGTAGAAATGATGAAGACAATGGTAAATACTTGGTGGTGGTGCACTTGCAGCTCAAAACTGTAAGCAGCACTTGCCGTAGTATAACCATAAAGGCACGCTGACTTACAGCGTGCTTTTTTTATGCAGATTTCCCGACTACGCTCGAAATGACAAATTAAACACAATACTATTATGAAACAGAAAAAATTCATGCTTCCGGAATCGGAGATTCCCACGCACTACTTCAACATCCAGGCTGTGATGCCCAACAAGCCGCTGCCGTTCCTGCATCCCGCGACGCGCCAGCCCCTCAAGCCCGAGGATCTGTACCCCATTTTCTGCAAGGCCTGCGCCGACCAGGAACTGAACCAGACCGACCAGTGGATCCCCATCCCCGAACCCGTGCGTGAACAGTATACCGCATACCGCTGCACCCCGCTCGTGCGCGCCTATGAACTTGAAGCCGCCCTTGGCACCCCGGCACACATCTACTTCAAGAACGAGAGCGTGAGCCCCGCCGGCAGCCATAAGCTGAATTCCGCCATCGCCCAGGCATACTATGCCAAGGAGCAGGGTATCACCAACCTCACCACGGAAACCGGTGCAGGCCAGTGGGGCGGTGCACTGAGCTATGCCACCAAGAAATTCGGCATCGACTGCGCGGTATATATGGTAAAGGTGAGCTATGAGCAGAAGCCCTATCGCCGCAGCATCATGCAGACATTCGGAGCGGCCATCACTCCTTCTCCGTCGATGTCAACGCGTGCCGGCAAGGACATCCTCACCATCAACCCCAACGACCGCGGCTCCCTTGGCTGCGCCATCTCTGAGGCCATCGAACTGGCCGTATCGACCCCTAACTGTAAATACGCACTGGGCTCGGTGCTGAACCACGTTTGTATGCACCAGACGGTCATCGGCCTTGAAGCGGAGAAGCAGATGGAACTTGCCGGTGAATACCCGGACATCGTGATTGCGTGCTTCGGCGGCGGATCCAATTTCTCGGGCCTGGCCTTCCCCTTCATGCGCCACAACATCCTGGAAGGCAAAAAGACCCGTTTCATTGCTGCAGAACCCACGTCCTGCCCCAAACTCACCCGCGGCAAGTTCGAGTACGATTTTGGCGATGAGGCCGGCATGACCCCGCTCCTGCCGATGTTCACCCTGGGCCACAGCTTCAAGCCCGCATCCATCCACGCCGGCGGCCTCCGCTACCACGGTGCAGGCGTGATCCTGTCGCAGCTTATGAAGGACGGCTACATGGAGGCGGTGGACATCGACCAGCTTGACAGCTTCCGCTCCGGTGTCCTCTTTGCCCGCACCGAAGGCATCATCCCCGCCCCCGAATCCTGCCACGCCATTGCCGCAACCATCAACGAGGCCCTCAAGTGCAAGGAGACCGGCGAGGCCAAGACCATCCTCTTCAACCTCTCCGGCCACGGCTTCGTGGATATGGGCGCCTACGACAGCTATTTCTCCGGTGAAATGCAGAACTACCGCCTCTCCGACGAGGAACTGGCCAAGTTCATCAAGAGTGCCGATGCGTTGAATTAGCCCGTGGCGGCTATTCCGCTGATTATCAGCGCATTATTATCCGTTCCCCTGGTGCGTTTTCACCAGGGGAGCATCAAGTAACCCTTTGTGTGTCAGGCGATTAGGCGCCACAGGCACCCTCGCCTTAGCCGTTTCCAAAAAATGAAACGGCTTTTTTCTTTTTACCTGATTGTCAAGGACTTATAAGGCCCCTGAAAACATTTTGGCGCCAAAATGGGTGAAAACGCCATATTTTCGGTACAATCGATATCGAAAAAACGGCATTCTACGCTAGCCTATAGCCTATTTTGAAAATAACCGTGTAAAACGCTTGTTACACGGATAAGTAATCATATCTTGCGGCCGTAAACATTTAATTTTTAACTTATGGCACCCAACAGATCTACTTACTTCCTTCCGCAGGAACAATTCGACGAAATCAAAAAGAAGTACCCCAAATTCAACGAGCCGTGGACTGAATACGACGAGGACGTCCTGTTCGAACTCTCCGAACAGAAAGCCTCACAAAAGCAGATGTCAGAAGTTTTGGGTCGCTCTCCACGCTCCATCAAAATGAAGCTGATGGAACTGGGCCTTTACGAAAAGAAGGCGTCGGCACGTTCCTGGACCGAAAACGAAGAGCGGAAACTGATCGACCTCTATAACGACGGGGTGGATTTCGAAAACATCGCCCTGGAGCTCAACCGTTCCGTCAAGGCCGTATTGTCCCGCCTGGTCCTCCTCCGCGTAAGGCTTTTCGACAATCCCGAAGTAGCCTAACTACACCGCCTGGGTCTTGGAGCGGAGCCAGGCGGCCTGGGCGGCGTCGAGGCGGGGGGATAGGGTGCGGAAGACGCGCTCGTTGTAGGCGTTGAGCCAGTCCAGTTCGGCGCGGTCCAGGAGTTCGGGCACCAGGCAGGATGTGTCGATATGGCAGAGGGTGAGAACCTCGAAGCCGAGCCAGGAGCCGAACTCGTTGCGGCCAAGGGAGCGCACGACCACGAGATTCTCGTGGCGGACGCCGTGCATGCCCTCGCGGTAGATGCCGGGTTCGTCGGAGAGCACCATTCCGGGCTGCAGAGCCACGGCGTTGAAGTTCTGCCGTACGTCCTGCGGGCCTTCGTGCACGCAGAGGAAGAAACCCACGCCGTGGCCGGTTCCATGGCCGAAATTGCGCTTGAATCGCCATAGCGGTTCACGCGCCAGCGCATCGATCTGGCAACCCGCCGTACCAGCGGGGAACGATGCCATAGCCAGGTCGATATGCCCTTTAAGCACCAGCGTGTAATCCTCCTTCTCAAGGGCCGAGCAAGGCCCCATCGGCACCGTGCGCGTGATATCCGTAGTCCCGAACAGGTACTGCCCGCCGGAGTCCACGAGATATAGCCCGCGCTCCTCGATCAGCGATGAGCCGGAAGACGGCGTCACATAATGCGGCAGGGCTGCGGAAGGCCCGTAGGCCGATATTGTCTCGAAACTGTCGCCCTTGTATCCGGGAATGGCGGCCCGGAGCGAGTGCAGATACTCAGCGGCCTCCCATTCATTCACCCGGCCGGCGTTCTGCTCCAGCCAAAACAGGAACTTCTCTATCGCCACGCCGTCTTCCAGGTGCGCATCCCGCATTCCTTCCAGCTCCACGCTGTTCTTGACCGCCTTCCAGGGCGCAATGGGCGAACTGCCCTGCATAAGCGCAGGTCCCTCAGAAACCAGCAGTTCATAAAGATACGCATTCAGCGAGCCCGGGTCGACAAACAGCGAGCCGATGCCATCGGCCTTCAATGCAGTGAGATCCAGGCCGATGTCGCCATAGTCGCGGATATCCACACCATCGGCCCTGAGTTCATAGAAACTGGCCTCCGTCTCCGAGTCTGACGATGCGAAAGCGTCCTTGCGGACATACCAGCGTGCCTCGTCCATCGTCACAACAAGATACGAAATCACCAGGGGATTGTATTCGATGTCGCTCCCGCGGACGTTCAGCAGCCAGGCAATCTCGTCCAGGGCCGTAACCAGAACGGCGTCGCAGCCCTGCAGTATCATCCATTTGCGAAGGCGGGAGAGCCGATGTTCGCGGGACTCCCCGCACAGTTCCTCCCCTAGCGTGAGAATCGGCGTGGAGGGGATGGCAGGGCGGTCCTGCCACATTGGGGACAACAGATCCGGCACCATAACCACGTTCACGCCCGGAACAGCCGCACGCAAAGCCTCAAGCTGCCCGGTACTGTAGCACAGCCCGTCCACGGCCACTACCGGCTCGCGGATGCCGAACTCGTCCCCGGCCAGCCATTCCGTAATGGGCACGGCCTCCGGAACACGCAGCTTGTGGAGCTCCACCCCGGTGCCCTGCAACTGCTTCACGGCCTGGATGAAATAACGCGTATCGGTCCACAGCCCGGCGTGGGAAGGTGTTATCACCACATCCCCGGCCTCCCCCGTGAACCCTGTGAGCCACTGCACCTGTTTCCATCTGGAAGCGGGGTATTCACTGGCGTGGGGATCGCTGCCGGTGATAATAACGGCATCCCAGTTTTCCTTCCACATCCGCTCCCTCAGAGCCTCGATGCGGGCAGCATACACGTTTTCCATACCGATACACTTGTCAATTTTCACAAATATAAATATATTTGCACAATTAAAGAACAAAATATTATGGCAGAAGATCCCCTCGAGAGAAGAGCACGCGAAGAGCGTGAGAAAAAACAGAAAACTCCGTACATCATACTTGCGCTGCTGGCCGCTGTGGCCATCGGCCTGGGTGTCGCCCTCAGCATCGTAACCCGCAACAACAGCTCGCTGGTGCGGGAACTGGAAGTGGAAAAGCAGGAACTCTCAGAACAGTTCCTGGCCCTGCAGGCGGATTTCGACTCCCTGAATACGGACTATGAAAGCATCAGCCACCAGCTGGACACCTCCCGCGAGCAGGTCGCCCTCCTCATCGAAAGGCTCCAGAATACGGACGCAACGAACCGTGCAAAGATCCGCCAGTATGAGAAGGAACTTGGCACCCTGCGTTCCATCATGCGCGGCTACATCGTTCAGATCGACTCCCTGAACACCCTCAACAAGCAGCTCGCCGCCCAGGCGGAAGACGCCCGCCGCGAAGCTGCTGAAACCCGCACCCAGAACGAGCGCCTCACCACCCAGGTGCAGGATCTCACGGGACAGGTAACCGCCGGGAAGGTGATAAAGGCCCGCGGCCTCAACGTGAAAGCATACAACGGCAGCAACAAGGAAAGCGACAGGAGCAGCCGCGTGAAATATATGGTGGCCAACCTGGCGCTGGTGGAGAATGCACTGGCGGAACACGGCCCCGTTACCGTGTACGTTGTGCTTAAGGATCCGGACGGCCTGGTTCTCACCAACAGCGCATCTACCAGCTTCACCTCCGGCGGAGCATCGCTCACAGCAACCGCCCGCAGGCAGGTCGACTATGAAGGCAGCGAAGTGGAAGTATCGGTCTACCTGAAAGAACTTGGAGATTTCGTGAAAGGCATCTACACCGTGGAGGCATATACCGCCGCCGGCCAGATCGGCCACGCGGAAATCATGCTCCGCTAGAATATGATTTACGTTCACGTCCCATTCTGCCGCAGTTTCTGCACGTACTGCGACTTCTACTCCGAGATAGCGGATGATGCAATGTTCGCCCGCTACACGGATGCAGTATGCGAAGAAATCCGCAGGCGCCGGGACGAGTTCGACAGCCGTCTTCATACCCTTTATTTCGGCGGAGGCACACCCACTGTGCTTCCGCTGTCTTCACTCACCCGCATAGTCCTGGCGCTCCAGGACGTGGGTTTCGGGGCGCCATTCGACGAATTCACGCTTGAAGGCAACCCGGAAGACATCGTGGAGAAAGGCCTGCCCTATCTGCAGAGCCTCCGCACCATAGGCGTGGACCGTCTTAGCCTCGGCATCCAGTCCTTCGACGACGATCTGCTTAAATGGATGAACCGCCGCCATAACGCGGAAAGGGCCGAAAAAGCCTTCCGCCTGGCGCGGGAAGCCGGTTTCGGCAATATCAGCATCGACCTTATCTTCGGCCTGTCGAACCTGGAGGACGATGTCTGGGCCGCCACCATCGACAAAGCCATATCGCTGGGCGCGGAGCATATTTCCTGCTACCAGCTTTCCGTCGAAGGCGACAGCACCCTGGCCCACATGGTGGAAAAGGGGCAGTACAATCCTGCCGATGACGAAAAATGCGCCAACCAGTACAAAGTGCTGTGCGCGAAGCTGGGCGAGGCCGGATACCGGCACTACGAGATATCCAACTTCGCAAAGCCCGGCTTCGAGGCGCGCCACAACAGCGGCTACTGGGCCAGGATGCCATACGTCGGCCTGGGCCCCAGCGCCCACTCCTTCCGCGACCCTATGCGCTCGTGGAACACCCCTGCACTCACGGGCTACACCCGCAGCAGCGAAATCCTGTCCGACGAAGACCGCCTGGTGGAAACCGTCATGCTCAGCCTCCGCACGAGCCGCGGCATCGACGGCAACTACCTCCGCCGCGCCTGCGACCCGGACAATGTCGACCGTATGGTGCGCGAAGGCAGCCTGGTCCTTATGGAAGGCGGCAAATACCGCATTCCGGAGGACCGTTTCTTCACTTCAGACGCAATTATCCGTGAACTAATCTGATAACGCAATGAGCAACAAATCATTCTTCTCCCTGTTATTGGGTCTGGCGGCCGGTGCCGCAATCGGCGTCCTGTACGCCCCTGACAAAGGCAAGAATACGCGTGAAAAAGTAAAGCGCGCAGCCGCAGGCAATCTGGACGACCTCCAGGAAGGAGCCGAAAACCTTGAGTCCGAAATCGAAGACAAGGCCGAGGAAGCCAAGGAAGACTTCAAGGACGTAGGCGAAAAGCTCAAGAAGAAGGGCCAGGAGCTCAAGGAAGGAGCCCGCGAGATGCTTCTCCGCCAGCTGGACCGCCTTGAGACCGCCCTCCGCAAGGCCGATGACAACGCCGCGCCCGCAGAAGAGGCTCCCGCGGCAGAAGAACCGGAAGACCAGACCGCAGCGGAATGAGCGAATTCTCACGTCCCGCCAAAGAGCTTCTTGACGCCTCGCGCGAGTATGCCGACACCAAGGCCGATGAAGTGAAGCTCCAGGTTGTGAAAGGGCTGTCCATATCCCTTTCCAAACTGGTGTCGATGCTTATCATCGTCTGCGTTGGGATGGCGCTCCTGCTCGTGCTGTCGTTCGGCCTCATCCTGCTCCTGGGCGACCTGATGGGCAAGAGGTACGGTCTGGCTGCAATCAGCGTGGCCGTCGTTTTGGCCGTAGCCTTCCTTATTCTATATATAAAAAGGGACGATCTGCTGCGCAACACCTTCGTACCCGTTTTCATGAAACTGTTTTTCCCCTTGGAGGAAGAGGAATCCGAAGATGACAACGACGGAAAAGAATCAGAAATACAGGGAAATCCTGACGCTGGAGAAGCTTGACGAAGAGATCCGTCATGTCCACGGCGGCAACCGCGCCAGGGAGGAAGACCTCCGCGAGCGCTTTGCCGCCATGCCGGAAGTATACACTCCCCAGTCGCTGATGCAGGAGGGCGTGCGCCGCACCCTCCACTCCGTATCGTTCTACGGATTCGCCCTTAACGCGATTACGATAGCAAAAAGAATTCTCAGGAAGAAAAAGAAATGAGATACGTCATCCGCGCCGTCAAATACTTCGTGCAGGTGAGCCTCACAATGGCCGTGATCCTGCTCATCCTCATGGCCGCCGGCCTGATTTCCACCGACATCAACGTGGCCTTCCAGAACGGCTGGCGCTCGGTGGGCATAATCGCCATCCTGTTCGGCGTGGTGAGCGGCATCTACCCCCTGTTCGGATACAGTAAAAGGATGGTCGATGCGAAAGGCGAGCCCGGAGAGCACCGCGCCGTCATCATCGACACAATGGAGGAGAAGGGCTATAAACTGGAGAAAGAAGCCGATGACGGAGGCCTTTATTTCCGCCTCCGGAGCATCCCGGCGCGCTTTTTCCGCATCTGGGAAGACAGAGTTAGCATTATTCCCGTCCTGGGCGGCTTCCAGGTGGAAGGCCTCACCCGGGACATTACCCGTATAGCAGGAACCCTGAACTATAAACTCAAGCAAAATGACTGATTCGGAGAAGTACAAAACCGTAGCCTCCTACACCAGCAAGGTGGAGGCCGACGTTGTCGCTGCAATGCTTCGCGACAATGGCATCCCCGCAGCCGTGTTCGGATACGACTCGTCGTACCCCTCGCTGGGCTGGGCCCGTGCCATTGAAGTGAAAGTGAACGAAGAAGACTACGATGAGGCCCTACGCCTCATCAACACTCCTCCCGAGGAGTAGAGATCCCTCGGCTGCGCTCGGGATGACAGGGGCGCAGGAGTAATTCCGCCGCGGCGCAAAGGGCCTCGTAAAAATCGGCCCCAAACGCTTCCGTAAGCGGTTCCTTGAGGAACTGGTACACTCTGATGCCTTCCCGCTTCCCGCGTGCGAAGGCATCTTTGCATATATCCCAGCGGTGAAGGTTGAGCCCTTTCGTGCCGCCGCCAAGTTCCACGACCCTAACCGGATAAAGCGAGCAGGAAATGGGCTTGCGGAACGGAATATGCCCGCCGCAGAACCTGCGTTCTATCGAACAGAAACAGTTTCCGTCCTCAAAATGACAGAAAGCGCATTCCTCACCGTCGGATACCAGGGGAGTCACGATATCGCCATCCCGGTCGATCTCAAAAAAGCCTTTCTGAGCCACGGCGGCGCGGCCTTTGTCCGTCATCAACGGGGAATAGCTGTCATAGTAGCGCTCCAGCGGCTCCAGTTCCTCTTCCTTCAGCGGCGCGCCGCTCTCCCCCACAATACAGCACTTGCCATGGCAGATTCCGTAGTCACAGGCAAAAAACTCCGTGACCACTTCTTCCGACACAAGAACGTCGCCGATCTGGATTATTGTTCCGTGCTCGTTTTTTCCGGACATACGGCTTTTACACTGCCTCCGCTTATGAGTTCCGTCCACATTGCCTGAATGCGGGACACATCTACCGAAGAAATATTACCCTTTACGTTCACAACGAAATTCTTTCCATAAGCCAGGCGCAGGAGCATCATCTCCACCAGCCCGCCTGCGCTTTCCAGCCGGCTGTTTGCGCTCTTTGTCACCCTTTCCTTATACACTCCCAGGGCCGATGCCGACGGCATCTCCAGCTTCCGGATCGTCCTGTCCAGCAGGCCGGCCCAGGAAGATGCCGGAGCCACCTCAACCCCCTGCGGGAGGCTTTCCGCAGGCATCGGCACACAGTCGACACTCACAAGGAGCTGCTCCTCCGGCCAGGGCAGAACTGCGCAACGCACTTCAACGGACAGCCCGTAAGATGCCAGGGCCTGGGGCAGTGCGCGGGAAAGCCATTCCTGCATCACCATCGACATATAATAATTTGCGGCCGACAGGGGAACGTCCGCGTGATAGATTGCGTGCACACCCGACGCACCCTCTCCGGACAAAGTCAGGTGGGTATTCTGCATTTTGTAGCGGTTGTTCCTCCTGGAAGTGGAGCCGCCGTTTGTCCTGAATCCCCCGCCATAATGCACCATAAGCCTCTTCAGGGCCTGTTCTTCCACATTGCCGATGATTATTAAGGAGGCCTCGTCCATACGGGAGAACCTTTCGCGGTAATAGTCCCCCGCCTTGCGGAAAGTATCCTCCGACACGGCGCTCTTCAACGGGGCCGGAATATACTGATATCCCGGCATCATGGCCGATGTCAGCCGCGACAGATAGCTGTCCTCCGTAAGGGCCAGATTGCTCCGCCACGAATCGAAAGCCCCTTTGGACAGCTTTCCTTCGGTAGTTATTGCCAATAGCGAACCCAGGAGCAACTGTAGGGCGTCGGACGGCGCACTACCCTTCACCACCAGATTCCTGATATCCGCGGAAGCCTCCATACTGATGCCCGCTGCCCCCAGCATATCCCGGAAATCGGCACTTTCCATACCCGCCACGTCGAACATCCTGAACAGTTCGCCGATATAGGCTCCCTCTCCGGACTTAAGGCCGTCGACACTGTCCATTCCGCCGGGCCACACAACGGCATAGCTGAAGCCATCCGCTGATGGCATATTCTTATACACCAGCCTTATGCCGTTGGAATAATACCAGGTTTCACCCCCGGTAACAGGTTCCATAGCCGCCTCCCGTAGCCTCACGCGCGGATACTCCGCCCCGCGCAGCAGGGAATCGGCCGATGCCCACCGGTGCGACAGGGTGTCTCCGGCGGTGGAGCCTATCAGGTAATTGAGGTTATATGCGAAGATGATTTCGTCGGTATCCAGACTGTCCAGGCCTGTTTCGATGTGCAAAGAGAGGTTCTCCAGCCTCCCCAGCCAGGCCCGGTTATAGGTGTTGAACAGGTTCGCCCACGTGCTGTCGGCCAACTGACGCCTTACCGCAAGATTCACCATAGTGCTCTCCGGAGCCAGATTGGTTCCGTAAATGAAATGCGCGGCACAGCGCTCCACATATGCCTTGTCGGAAGGCGTGGCCGAGCCCCGCCGTAGCATCTCCGGCTTCATCGACGAGCGGATGGCGCCGAATTCCGCCGTTCCCGCTCCGAAATCGTCAATCTCCCCCAGGACCATCGCCAGAGTCTCCAGCGCAGGCTTCGTGTGGGCCGTATCAGTCACTATCGACACGGAATACAGTTCATCTCCTGCCGATGACGCAGTGCCGCGGTAGTCGAACTCCAGCTCCGCAAAGGGAATTCCGGCCTCATTGAAAGACCTGCCGATGCGGCGCCGCAAAAACGGCTCGAACTGCAGGGCGAAAAGCTCCGGAACCAGGGCCTGGGACGTATACAGGCGGTTTTGAGGGAGCCTTGGCGCGGAATAGGAAACGCGGATGCGGCTCCTGTCGCCGCCTGTTTTCTCGTGGAAATACCACTGCGGTGCAGGATTGGACTTCCACACGTGAGTGTCCTGCCTTACCCCCACTCTGCGGCGCGGAATCATCAGGGAGAAAATGTCCATCTTGGCCTTTATGGCCTGGGCGCTCACGTCGCCGCTGATGATTATGGCTTCATCGGCCTCCGACCTGCCCGCCAGGGTGAAAAGCATCAGGAGGGTGGAATCCAGCACGGCCGTTTCGTGCACCGCTACCGAGGGAAAACTGAACAGGGTCGATGCCCCGCGCCTCTGGATATATCCTTCCGGCGAGGGCGATATGCCGCTTCTGGACAGGAAGCCCGCAAAGGGCGCAAGATCTTCCGACGATTTGGCCGATATGGCCTCTCCGCGCCTTATCAGGGCGGCATCGGCCCTACCCTTAACCACCGGATTCTCTACTATATAATATGTAATACCGCTGCCCAGGCTGCCTTTTTTGACAGCCTTGTCGTCCTGCAGCCGGGTGGGGGAATTCTGTGCTGGCACAGTTATTGAAAATATCAGCCCGGCTACTGCTGACAACAGGTATTTTAACAGTTTTGTCATACCAGTATGCAAAAATAACACAAAAATTTGCTAATTTTGCAAATTACGTGCTTGATAATATTAACGCAAAACAATAAAGGTTATGAAAAGATTATTTGCAGCTGTCTCCGCACTGTTCCTGGGAGCAGCCCTGGCTATGGCCCAGGACTTCAACGCCGCAGTAGACACCTTCAACAGCGGCATTCAATCCGAATCCAAACTTGAAAGACTCGAACTCGTACGTTCCGCAATGGCCCAGTTCCAGGCCTGCGGTGAGGACGATGCAGCCGCTATGGTTGAGAAGTGCAAGGAAATCATCCCCGACATCCTCATCAGCCTTGGCAAGGAAAGCATCAACGACAAGAAATACGACGAAGCTCTAGCATACATCAGGGAAGCCATCGCCCTTGCAAAGGAATATGGACTTCCCGCTGAAGGCAGCGACAGCATTGAGGCAAAGGCCCTGAAGCTCATCCCCGACGCCCTTATGCGCAAGGGAACCACCCTCATCAAGGCCAATGATTTCGCCAACGCCATCTCCGCCCTTCAGGAAGCCCTCGAGTATGACGCCCAGAACGGCAAGATCTGGCTCCTCCTGGCCCAGTCCTTCATCAAGACTGGTGACGACAATCAGGCAGTGGAAGCCCTCAAGAGCGCTGCAGAGTTCGGCCAGGCCCAGAAGGCCAACACCCTTCTCTATAAGGAATACATCAAGCTCGGCGACGCCAAGAAGAAGGAGCGCGGCGGCCTGAATGACGCCATCGCATTCTATGAGAAGGCCCTCGAAATCGAGGAGAACGCCCAGCTCGTGCTCAAGATCGCCAACACTCACCTCCAGGGTGGTGCAAACGCCAAGGCCATCAGCCTGTTCAAGCGCTATATTGAACTCAGCCCCGATGCAGAAAACAAGAACGACGTTATCTACACCATCGCGGCAACAGCCCAGAAGGCCGGCGACAACGCCACCGCCATCCAGTACTACACCATGCTGAAGGGCGACGCCAAATACGGCGCAACTGCAACCCAGATGCTCGGTCAGCTTAACAAATAAGAGTTCTGAGAAATCTTGAACTCCTGGCCCCGGCCAGAACAACGGAAATCGGTATCGCAGCCATTGATTGCGGTGCCGATGCCGTGTATATAGCGGGGCCCGCGTTCGGTGCACGTCAGGCGGCCGGCAATTCCGTGGAGGACATTGCCGGCCTCTGCGCATATGCCCACAGGTTCGGCTGCCGCATCTACGTGACACTGAACACAATCCTCTTCGACAACGAACTGGAAGAAGCCTCCAAACTACTGGATGCAGTAGTTGAAGCCGGGGCCGATGCCATCATCGTCCAAGACCCCGCCGTTGTTGTCCTTTCGACCAAGGCCACCTCTGTCATCTCGACCAAGCGAAGCGCGCGGAGAGATCCCATCCTCCACGCCTCCACCCAGTGTGCCATCCGCACGCCCCAAAAAGCCGCATATCTAGAAAGCCTGGGCTTCGGACGGCTTATCCTGGAGCGGCAGTTGTCGCTTGAGGAAATCAAGGCCATCCGTGCAGCCACAACCGCAGAGCTGGAGTTCTTCGTTCACGGAGCCCTGTGCGTGAGCTACAGCGGCAATTGCTACCTGTCGGAAAGCATCACCGGGCGAAGCGCGAACCGCGGCGCCTGCGTTCAAGCCTGCAGAAGCCTGTACGACCTCACGGACTCCCAGGGGCGCGTTCTTGGCCGCAACAAGGCCTATTTGTCCTTGAAAGACCTTATGCTTCTTGACAGGCTGGAGGATCTGGCCGATGCAGGAATCGACTCGTTCAAGATCGAGGGACGGTTGAAGAACAGCTCATATGTCCGCAGCGTCGTAAAAACGTATTCCGCAGCACTGGACGCCCTGGTCCGGAAGTATCCGGACCGATATCGGCGCTCGTCTTTCGGGCACAGCAGCGCTTCGGCACCCGCAACGCTGGACAAGACGTTCAACAGGGGATATACCCAGTTGTACCTGGACGGAGTGAAGGGCCAGTGGGCGTCGCTGGATACGCCCAAGTCGATGGGAGAGGCCATCGGCAAGGTGCAGGCGGTGAGGCGGAGCGGGGCATCGGCCAGGATTACCGTGGCGCCGGACTCCCCCGGCCTGGTGCTGAGCAATGGCGACGGGTTTGCCTTCGTGCGAAAGGACGGAGGGATCGGAGGGTTCCGCGGATTCCGCTGCAACGGTCTTGAAATCGAGTGCCGCGGGGCCGACGGGCTGGAGCCGGGAATGGTCCTGTACCGCAATCTGAGTATGGAATTCGAGCGCTCGGTGGCGGCGGAAAGGGTCATCAGGGAAATCGGCGTGACGCTTGACGTACATTTTGCTCCGGGCGTTATGTCTTTGCACGCCGTGAGCGAGGATGGGCGCGAGGTTGCGCTATCCTGCGATATCGACCCGCAGGAGGCCCGGGATCCCGCGCGAATGGAGGAGACGGTGAAGGCGCAGCTGGGAAAGCGCAGCAGCGTGTACGCTTTCGGCGTTCACAGCCTGCGGTGCGATGGCCCTATGCCCTTCCTGGGCATATCGGCCCTCAACCAGGCCAGGCGGGATATTGCCGCAAAGCTTGACGAGATGCCCGTCAGGGCCCTGCCGCTGAATCCCGGCAGGGAATCGGCCTCCGGGAGCCCGTCGGCCCTGGACTATACGGCCAATGCTGCCAACCGGCTCAGCCGCGAGCTGTATGCCCGCACCGGCACCATCGACCTGGAGCCCGCATACGAACTCACGCACCGTCCCGGGGCCGAGCTTATGCGCTCCCGCTATTGCCTCCGCCACGAACTGGGGATGTGCCCCAAATTATCATCCCCGGCTTGTCGGGAGATATCAAATTCTTCACTATATTTGCATAACAACGGACGCACCCTCACTCTGGAATTCCACTGCAGGGAGTGCGAAATGACAGTAAAATAAAACCAATATGAAAAAACTGATTGTCCTTATCGCTTTGATTTCCGCGACCGTGAGCGCTTCCGCCCAGCAGATATTCGATTTTGAATCCAATACAGGACGCCTTGAGGCCGGCCTCAATTTCGGCCAGGCCGGTTCGTTCACGCCTTATGCACGGCTTGCCCTGGGTGCAAACGTCACCTTTTACGGTGCCTATGTCGATTTTCTCAAGGCCGAACCTCAGCACAAGTACACGAACGCCGACGAGATAAGTGACCAGAAATGGGAAGATTCCGTTGCATACTGCATCAATGTCGGTTATCAGATTCCCATCCTCAAATGGCTCAGGGTAATGCCTCTTGTGGGTTATGCCCAGACCAATGAAGGCATCACCGACGGTTCCAAACTCAGGGTGGATGCCGACGAAGATTCTTACGACCTGTATCATCCCTATAAAGTTACAGAAGGAACCCGCACCCACTACTTCAACTACGGTGGCGGCGTTTCCGTCCAGCCCTGCAAGTGGTTCAGCATTAACCTGTGCGCCACCCGAACCGCACTCTACGGCGGAGTAGGCATCAATTTCATGGCTTTCGCAGACAGATAATCGATATGAAAAAGCTCGTTTATTTCTTTATGGCCGCAAGCCTGTTGATGGCGGTATCATGCAAGAAAGAGAACCCCGATACGATCAAGTACGGAGTTGACGGTGAAACTGTTCTTCCGGAGGCCGTGGATCTTGGCACCGTGGTAAACGGCAAGACCGTCAAGTGGGCCTCCTTCAACCTTGGCGCAACAAAGGACTACGAATCCGGCGACTACTATGCATGGGGCGAGATGTCTCCCAAAAATGAGTATTCCTGGAAAACATATATCTACTCCAACGGCACGCTCAACAAACTGACCAAATACTGTCCTGAAGACAAGGGCGGTCAATGGGACGGGGCCGGGGCCGGACCGGACGGCAAAACCACCCTGCTTCCATACGACGACGTGGCCCATATGAAACTTGGCGGCAACTGGAGGATGCCCACCACGGATGAACTGAACGAGCTCCTGAAACTCAAAGACAATAAAGACTACACCTGGGAACCCTGGGTGGCCGCAAGCGACGGCAGTGGAGTATACGGCCTACGAATCACCCGCATCTCCACGAAAGCCTCCATTTTCCTTCCTGCCGTCGGCTATATGGACGGTACGGAAAACGTCAGCACCCACGGCCATTATCTCTCCTCCTCAATCAATCCGAAATATCCGGACACGGCCCTGGGCCTTGGCTTCAGCGAGATAGCATCGGGCACGAACAACTACAACCGCTACTCCGGTTTCACCATCCGTCCCGTCTGTGTAGAGTAATTTGGAAGAAGAGACTACTTCAGCGATTTAATAGTGTCTTCGGAAATGCCGGTGCATTCTGAGATGGAGGAAATCTCATAACCTTTCGCCAACATAGTCCTGGCAATCTCAAGACTCCGCTCGTCGCGTTCTTTCTTGCGAATGAAGCGCTCGTGCATTGCTATGCTCTGTTCGTCCAACATATCTGATTTGTAAAGTTGTTTCTCTCTGGCCGTAAAATTAGCAATTTTTGCCGAGTTGAACAAGTCCACAAAGAATTTGTCTTCAGACAGTTGCGGCGGGATAGAGTCAAACTCCTCAATGTTGTGCATTACATAGCAGAAGTTGTCGGCAAAACTGGCTTCTTCGGTGAGAGCCTTCTTGCAGTTGGGTAATTCAAGGAAGATTAGTTGAACCCTGTCCGTGATGGCCTCGTGGCTGTCGTCCCAGCGGAATCTGCCGCGGAACAGCACCTGGTCGCTGTCCTCGTGATATGAGAAGTTCATCAGGCTTACCATATAAACGGTAGGAAAATCGTTCTCCTGAGAGCCGATGTCTTTTTGCTCCTGAATGGGGAAGGCAGAGTTGAAGGCAATGCGCTCGTAGTAGTTTTCCTGCTCGGCGACCTGCATCTCAATAATAACGCGTGTGCCGTCTGAGTCGATTGCGCTCAGGTCTACGCGGATGCTTTTGAAGTCATCGGGGTTCACATTGATAAACTCTTCCTTTACCAGTGTGACCTCTGCGAAATCGTGTTCCGGGATAATCTCTGTCAGGAGTCTGCGAAGGAGATGGATTCTTTTCTTTACCCCGAAAGTCCTTTTGAACCAGCGGTCCCTGCGAATGTTGGCGAAAATGCCAAGGTTGTGTGTTTCGTCTGACATAATTGC